>PPYF01158409.1_pt1 | contig 14734 bp, 15 predicted proteins | sample 1559871 | NCBI WGS metagenome assembly PPYF01 (sample SAMN08240021, study PRJNA423297) | Human gut metagenome, whole genome shotgun sequencing project. | reverse complement strand
GGGTTAGAGTTCAAAAGGACTACTTCCAGACCTTCTTCTTTTAATGAACGGCAGGCCTGTGTACCTGCATAGTCAAACTCCGCTGCCTGTCCAATGATAATAGGACCAGAGCCAATTACTAATACTTTCTTAATATCTTTAATTCTAGGCATTATTTTGCTCCTTTCATCATATCCATAAATCTGTCAAACAGGTATCCGGAATCCAGTGGTCCCGGACAAGCTTCCGGATGGAACTGAACTGTAAAAATGTTCTTTCCTTCATATGCAAGTCCTTCGTTGGTTCCGTCATTCACATTGATAAACGCTTCTTTTGCTACTTCCGGATCAATTGACGTACCGTCAACTGCATAACCATGATTCTGTGAAGAAATGTAAACCCTGTTGTTGGTCAGATCCTTCACCGGATGGTTACCGCCGCGGTGTCCATATTTCAACTTATAAGTCTTTGCGCCATTTGCAAGTGCCATAAGCTGATGCCCAAGACAAATTGCAAAAATAGGAATATCAGTATTATATAATTTCTTGATCTCTTCGATAATAGATACGCATGTCTCCGGATCTCCAGGTCCATTAGACAACATAATACCGTCCGGTTCAGAAGCAATGATTTCTTCTGCCTTTGTACCTGCCGGATAGACTGTTACTTCACAGCCGCGTTCATTTAAAGACTTGGCAATGTTCTTTTTCGCACCAAAGTCCATAAGGGCTACCTTTGGTCCATTGCCTTCTAAGACATATTTTTCATCACATGTTACTTTTGATACCACATCACCAACTGTATAAGCTTTTAACTTTGGAAGGATCTCGTCTAAATTATAATTCTCATTGGTGGTGATCATTCCATTCATGGTTCCCTTTTCACGAAGAATCTTTGTAAGGGCACGTGTATCAATTCCTGCAATTCCCGGAATATCCTGTTCTTTCAGGAAATCCTGAATTGTTCTTTCACAACGGAAGTTGCTTGGCATTCTGGAAAGTTCTCTTACGATATATCCATCCGGCCATGCCTTCCTTGACTCCATATCCGGTGTGATGCCATAATTTCCAATCAATGGATAGGTCATTACTACGGCCTGTCCCGCATAAGAAGGGTCGGTTAATACCTCCAGATAACCTGTCATTGAAGTATTAAACACTATCTCGCTAATCATGTCTTTTGTCGAACCGATACTGGTTCCGGTAAAGACAGTCCCGTCTTCTAATATAAGAAATGCTTTCATATATTCACCTTTTCCCTTCTGTGTTTCTTTTTCTTTTTTATGAAGCCATCCCGCCGTCCCTCAGGTATATTCCTATATTTGGGCAAAAAAAATTCGTTGTAACAAGGAATTTTTTCTTAAAAATATAGAACAAAAGGCAGTTTGTGCAAGCACAAAACTGCCCTGTTTTGATCCATCGGTACCAGACAATTTATGTCTTCACAAATTGTAAAAATTATACTACATAATCCGAGAATTTTCAACGGATATTTTTGTTTTTTTATGAATACTGCCAAAATATTACAATCTTGTGTAATCTCGGATCATCGATGTACTGGTACTTCACCTGTGATAACCCATAGTAGTCTGCCAGATTCTGCGCTGCTTTTGCAAGTTCTTTCTGGAAAATGTCATCATGCGCCTGTTGATAAACCGCATTGTCAGAGAATTTGAAAGTGGTCGCACTTTTCTTCGTCCAGATCGTCTGGTTCATGGCTCCCAATGCCTGTTCCGCATCATACTGCGTGTAATACATTCCATTTACCACATAATAATTGCAATCCATTTTGCTGCACTCCGGCATCTGCGTGTCTTTATCCAGGATATGTGTCTGGAACAGCTGTGTATCATCACAGCACATGTAATCATAACTGATATTTGTCTTATTTCCGGAAGTGTCTGTTTCTTGATTTGTATCCCGGGATATATCCTCGCCTTCTTCCTGCTGAAACACCGGATCTCCCCAGGTTGTGTCAACGTAATAATAATCGCCGTTGCACTTCACCAGATTCCATGCATGGTTTCCGCCTTCTGTCGTCTTTCCTGTCACATAAGTACAGAACACACCAAGCTGTTCCAGTAAGTATTGCGTTGCCTTTGAATATCCGGCACATACGGATTTCCTGTTGACAAATATGCTGTAAATGTTCTGGTTATCCGGTGCACTCTCGTCATAGTCCACTTCATCTACGATTTTTTCATACACATAGAGAATTTTTTGATACTCATCTGCGTCAGCATCCAGACCTGCCAGCCACTTTGCTGCCGCCTGCGTAATCTCTGTCTGCATCGTCTGGCTTTCCTTAGTTGTATAAAAATATTTTGGTTTCAGAACCGTATAGCTTTCCGTTCCCTTATGCGTTGTAGCTGTCGCTGTTCCATCACACCAGAAGATATCCGGCTGATCTTTCATCAGCTTCCGGAATATCTGATTCGTCTCATCCGCATCTGTATCATGTACATAGATCTCCTCTGTGTGATTTCTGACACCTTCCAGGATTTCCCGATAAACTTGCTTCTGTTCTTCTGGCAATTGCCGGTAATAGTATTTTTCCGTGTTCTCTTCTGCCGTTTTGGATACTTTCTGATAAGGAATCGCTTCCTGTTTATTGGAAATAAACTGTTCCATATCTATGTATCCGATTCGCTCTGCTGCCGCGATCCCTATGAGTAAGATGCATATCAGAATCAGGATGAGCGTTTTCTTTTTTCTTCTTTTTCTATATATTCGCAAATGTCTTCTTTTCATGCTCTGTTTTTCGCTCCTGTTTCTATCATTCTTATGATTTCCTGCATAATGTAGGAATACTTTATTATACCGGTTTCTTTTTCTTTCCGCAATTCTCACATTTTTCTTACTTCTGCATACTCTGTCAGTAACAGAGTCTTAAAAGAGGTCCTATTATTATGAATGGAGCGACTCCAACCACTCAGGATACTCCTGATAAAGGCCGTCTGCAGATCAATCTTGTCTCCGACATCACTGCATATCCGATTCAGGGAGCCCGGATTTCCATCTCCTACACCGGTATCCCGGAAACTCCTTTAGAGCAGCTTACTACCGACAGTTCCGGACAGACCGATATGATCGATCTTGCCGCACCACCGCTGGAATACAGCCTGGACCCGGAAAATGAGATCCAGCCGTATTCAGAATACACCTTACAAATATCTGCTGCCGGATATGAATCCGTCAGCATTGCCGGAACAGAGATTCTGCCCCACGTAACAGCCCTGCAGAATGTCAGCATGAAACCCGTCGATAACCAGGAAGAAAATGAAGCTATGTTCGTCATACCCGCTCATACATTATATGCCACATACCCGCCCAAGATTCCAGAGGATGAGATCAAGCCAACCATCGAATCCGGTGAGATCGTCTTAAGTCGTGTCGTCGTTCCTGAATATATTGTTGTCCACGATGGAAGCCCGCGGGATTCTACCGCAAGAAATTATTACGTAAAGTATAAAGACTATATCAAAAATGTGGCTTCCAGCGAAATCTATGCTACCTGGCCTGAAGATACGATCCGGGCAAATGTTCTGGCGATCATGTCCTTCACACTGAACCGTGTGTATACAGAATGGTAGGGGAAACACCACTCATTCGTGGTTGTCGTTCCCTTATCCTTAATGAACTTGTTATAAAAATAACTGAGAAAAATTCTTATGAGATAGAATATCACTAGAATGTTGGACAAGCAGTAAAAAAGGCAGGTGCGAAATCAATCGTGCCTGCCAAAATTGTAAGTACTTAATCTAAACTTCTGCCGAATGTACTTCGGACAATATCACTTAAAAGTGAGGGCTTTTCTTTTCCTCTATTAGATTGTAGCATGTTGATTTTTCAAAATCAACAGACCAACAAATGGGATTTGTCAGTCTTAAGGTTTAATTTGAAATATTCCAACGCTTATTCACATATCTTCCAGGATTATTATAATTGACAACCCTTGCGTAGTTTCCAACAGCAGTTGCATTATCTGGTATATCTTTTGTAACAACACTACCTGCGCCAATAGTAACATTGTTTCCAATAGTAACGGCTTCTACAATACAAACATTGGGACCGATATATGTATTATCTCCAATTTTTGCAGCATGTCCTTCATTGCTCCCAATAGTTGTAAATTGAGATAAATTGCAATTATTACCTATTATCGTTGTTGGATTTATTATTATTGGTCCACCGTGACCAATATACAATCCATATCCTACTTGTGTTTGACGAGGTAATTGTATTACTCTTTTTGTTCGATTAACTCCCCACAAAAACAAACCAATAAGCTTTGCCAGTCCAGTGCAATGACACATTCTAAAAGCATATTGAAATCTAAACGTGCTGTTACGAAAATATGCTTTCAAAAAAGTAATTACATCATATTTTCCATAATAACGCATCAAGTCACTTTTCACATAATCATTCATTGATTTTTCTCCTATATAAATCCTTTTTCTTTAATTCTACTACAAAAAATAAAATTGTGCTACTACTATTATAGATATGCCGTAATAGACGTATCAATCCTGTTATGTCCCAATGCTTGTGACACCACATACACAGTATCACGCTCAAAGACATTCCCCTCTCTATCCTTATAAAAGTCACTTTTCACTTTTTCATGTCTTGCAGGATAGAAAGATAAATATTCATCCCTTAATGCTCTATCATCTGTAAGAGTGTGATATAGTTCTTGTGCATACTCCCTACGCAATCCATGTATATCTATTTCCTTTGGTATATGTTCAAAGAGCCTTGTTTTTCCGCTTTCTCTCGCACGTTCAAAGATTTGTTTTACTTCATCTACCTTAGAAGGAAGAATAGGAGCAAGGCGGTCACGACCACCTTTACTTTGTTTTATGTCAAGATAGTATTTCCCGTCTCTTTCTACCAAGCTATTGATATTTAATGCTTTCAAATCACACCTACGACAACCAGTAGCAGTAGCCACAGTAAATATATCGGCATACTTACCAGTTCTGCTTATATGCTTATCATTAGAAGTTTCTTCACGGCTTCTTTTTACATCTCTGTTATGACGAATAGGTAAAGGAACTTCTATATTGTGACCATATATCATGCCCAATGCAGAACGCTCCATTTTGAGCGTATAGACCGATTTTCCATCATCTAAGCGTGTTTCTATGTATTCTCTTGCATAACGCTCTGTATCGGCTAATTTGCCATATTTAACACCTTTATCAGCGAGCCACTTTCCATATTCACGACCGACCTTGTTATATGTGTCGTATGTGCTAAAGGAATATATCTTATAAGTACTCTTCCCGAAAGTCGTTTCTTGTTCTATTTTATCTAAATGCTTGCTTTCTCCGAAAGCTATCTTATCCGCTAATGCAGAATGTATTTGATTTGATATAGTCTTTCTTCCCATTATTAGACCTCCGATTTTAATATTTGTTAAACCCGAATAATCGGTGGTAGGCTTTTTTGACCTGCTTGCCCTTGCAGGCTTTTATTTTTCTCTCTATGATAAAATGCCAATAGGCATATTGCTAAATTGTTATAATGGAAAACTTATGAAACACTATACTAAGAATATCCGTAACAGGATATATCAGAAATACTTACATCTATATTATACAGCACAGATATTCTAAATCAAAGTTATGTAGGCTTATAATCGTTTACATACTACATATTTATGTGTATGTAACCATATAAGCTATATGGGGGCGGTATTACCTACAAGTCAAAGCATTGCAATTCATTACCAGTCATTACCTTTCAATATCTTTCCTTTCCAAGCAAATCATTACCAGACATTACAAGACAATACAGAACATTACATATCACTACCAGTCATTACATTATAAGAGTATAATATGAGTAGGTGCTTGTTCCGTACGGAATATATGTCGGGAAAAGCAGGACACCCAGAAGAGTGTCCCATGATTATTAGTTGAACGGTAATCCGTCATAATAGCTATCATCAAAACCTGAATTATAATGTTGTTCAATATTACTTTGAGGAATACTGCTTTGTTGTGTATTGTTGGCCGAATTTGTATCAGTAGTAGGTTTATTCTGTTTGTTCTTGCTGTTTCTGTCACGAGCTCTTTTAGCTTGTAGCATTTCCCAGTTGTAAATTTGTTGAACATCTGTAAGATATTCAATTCCATCATGCTGAAAGTTATGTATAATTTTATTATCAAGAAGCGTCGTGATAATTGAAGAGCTGTCGTTCTCTGATACTCCCCAAAGTGTTAATCGTTCCAAAATATCTTCCTTTGTATCATTATCCCATAACACATACCAACCATTGTGACACATACGTTCTCTTAGATACATATATACAACCAGTACCTTATTGTTTGTTTTTACTAATTTACGAAAGGTTGAATTATTAAAGGCTTCAACCTCTAACGTAATATAGTCCATATCCTGTGCATAGCAGACACCCTTTTCAGATTTAACTGGGTGTTTTTTCTGCAATTCTTCCATAATTCCATCATCAATCATTTTACGGTGTTCTATCTTCATAATGTTGTACCTCCTTATTTAGCGTTCATACCAGAAGAAAATAACTGCGTCTGCTGGTGTCCCAAACGAGTCAATATGTTTTTCTGCGTGAATTACAATAGAGCCATCATATACAGTATTTCCAAAAGGACTGTCATAACTTCCATATTCATGCCCTAAAGAAATGTATTCACCATCTTCATAGTAGTTTCCATAATCACCACTTACAAATCGGTCTATTGCTGAAATAATAGCGTTATACCATTCGTTTGTATCATCATTTTCGAGTACCAAGAGCATACCAGAGCTAAAGGCAAATATACCATCCGATTTTGTAAAGAACGGTCTTTTTTCTGGTATGATTTGTTTAATGTAATCATAATCCATATATACTCCTTTCTAATAACAAACCACTTTTTGTGAGCTTGCTATATTTTAAAAAATATATCCCCTTTTTGAGAGGATATATTAATACTACTACAAGCTTTTAAATTTGTCAACCACTTTTTGTGAGTTGACTTAATTTACCTCATTTCATCCAAGTGTTGAAGTATTTCATCACATTGCGTATAAAAGTCTGTTGTAGCATTGCCAGAAGCAATCCATTCATCAAATCTATTTATCAAATTAGTATCATATAGTTTGGTACATCTTGCAAGCTCTTTACGACCTCCCTCGGCTTTCAAGACAAGTCGCTTATAATCAACTGGGAATATCATTGGTACTTTACAATGAATACAAGCCATTTCAAGACTACCTTTTTTCTCATACCAATGTATCAGTTTATCAAAGTTTTCTGGAACAGGTCTGTTCCTCTTTACTAAGGTAGATATATTATATTTCTGGTCGAACAACTCTAACTCTTTCTTATAATTAACTGTTTGCTCATAGTTGTCCGCTTTCATATGAAAGCCATTTTTACTGAATCCAGACATTGAAACCGCTGTTTTCTCTGGTATTTTGAATAGTTCATAGAGCCAAAAGGCTACACGAAAAGCCATACTAAAATCTTTACCAATACGACCACGACTGTCTGGTAAATCGCCATCTTCCAATCGTGCTACAAGGTCAAAAGCTCGGTCATACTCTGATTTTGTGCGAGGTTTAAAGCTGAAATCAAATGTACTAAATTCTGATAATGAACTTTCTCGTGTATAGTCTGGAAAGAGAACACCTATGTTCTTTTCTCTAAATATCTTGTAATACTTCTTAATGCTTGCCACATTTCCAAAGGCACTAAGAGAATTGATAATAAGCACAGTATTGAAAGGTTTAAAGGGCTGTTCGTCAGACTGCTTAATTATGCTGTCCAGTTTAAAGAACATTCCGTCTCTGGCACTTGTAATCACATCTACTTGTAATGTAGTCTCTGGATTGAAAGACATATTGTTTTCTATAATGTCATAGGTAGGTGTAACAGCGTCCTCTGAAACATAAACGAACATATTCTTCATTGTCTTTACTATATCCAAGTAGTCAGCATACAACCTTGTATTCTCAAAGTTTTTCTTTAATTCCTCTTTTGTGTGACCTGTTCGCAAGCTGGCATATCCGTAAATCTTCATATCTGTAATATCCATGCGTAAACTCCTTTCCTACAAGTCTACATATATTATATAGTCTGCCTTTTAAAAAGTCAACCTATAAAAAGTGGTTGACAAAACCAACGTGCAATGATATGATAGTCACACCATATAAAGTGGTTATCAGTCAAAAGGAGGTTGAAATATCAAGGAAAGGAGTTGATGTCCAATGGTAAATACAATTACCGAATGTGACAAGCTCCGAAAGAATACTATTTTAGTAAATGGTATTAGGGAGCTTGCCATGAAAGAAGCAACAGCCTATCAAAAAAAAGAGATTAAATGTGAGGGAATGAAAGTATATGTGGAATTTCCAGAGCCGACAGAATGTGATAATCAGATTAAGAAAGAGGTTAAGGATATTCTTACTAATGCTTTACAGGAACAAATGAAAAAAATCTCTTAATAAAAGCAGGGATATTTTCCCTGCTTCACAGAAAGGAGTGTGAAGAATAATGCAAAGAAAAAGAGTTCGTATTCTACTTCGAGTAAGCTCTAATCAGCAGTTGGAAGCAGATGGAGATTTGAGCGTACAAAGACAATTAGTAACAGAATATGTTGCAAGCCATAGTGAATGGGTACTTGATAGTAAGGAATACTTTGAAGGAAGCAACAGTGGTTATAAAAATGCTGTATCAGATAGAGATATTCTTGGGGAGGTATACAAGGACGCAGAAGCTAAAGAATTTGATATATTAGTTGTATATAAAGATGACCGACTAGGCAGACGTATGTGGGAAATAGGCGGATATGTAATGTCGTTAAAAAGTTTAGGAGTTGATATATATACTGTCAAAGATGGGTGTATTTCTCCCGAAACAGATGATATTATGGGGCAGATGGTTCTTGCATTACGGTATGGTAATGCACAGAAATCAAGCTCCGACACAGGACAACGAGTAAAGGACACCGCACAGAAGCTAGTACAGAAAGGAAAGTTCATGGGTGGTTCTGCTCCATTTGGATATACTCTTGAATACTCTGGCGAAATCAGTAAACATGGACGAGCTTTAAAACATCTGGTTATTGTTCCAGAGCAAGCCGAGGTTGTAAAGCATATTTATCATCTATCTTATGATAAAGAATATGGTTCAGCGAAAATTGCAAAAGAATTAAATACAGAAGAAAAATACAAGGCACTTGCTCCGAATGATGTATGGAAAAGTGGCACAATTACTTCTATTCTTACAAATCCCATCTATGCAGGACATACAGCATATAAAAGACGGGAACGCAAAAGCGGAAAGTACCGCAGACTTGACAGCGACGAGTGGGTGTTGTCCGTTGAAGCAAATGAGCCGATAAAATTGAACCGATTGTTTTTGAAGCTCTTGCAAAATACATTGGAAAACTGCAAAAAAATGAAAATGTATTTGAACAAATTCAAGCTAACCAGAATACAGAGAAAAAGGCTCTTGAAAAAATAGTTGCTAAAGAAAAACAGGAACTTGCAAAGATACAACAAAAAATTGATGTAATGGAAAGCAATGTGCCAGACGCAATGTTGGGAGAATACCCATTATCTCTTGAAGAACTGGTTGCTATCATCAATAAGCATAAGGAACAGTTAAAAGTACAGCAAGAAGTAATCAGACAAAAAGAAGCTGATTTGAATAGTGTTTCTGTCAATGTAGATGAATGGCAGGAACTTAGACGGCAGATACCAACATGGCAGGAAGTATTTATGAATGCCGATACAGCAACCAAGCGAGTACTGGTTGATAAACTGATTGAGCGTATTGATATTACAAAAGATGATATTGTAATCCGCTTCAAAATCAACATTAATGATTTTTTTCAGCAACCCCGAATCAGTGATGGTTTCGGGGTACCGGAACAAAGGATATGATTTCACGATTACCTCATCTACCGCTTTTGACCATAAATGGATTCCCGAACGGAATATCTATGATACGATCTCTGTGATCGTTGATGAATTGTTTGCCGATTATCTTTCCAGACCGAATGTGAAGCAGCCGATACTGACACAGTATTGTGACGGGCGGCAGGTGCAGTGTCCGAACTGGATGACGCAATGGGGATCCAAATCATTGGGCGATCAGGGCTACTCCCCTATCGAAATCCTACGCTATTATTATGGTGATGACATGTACATCAACACCGCCGAAGCCATCTCCGGCATTCCGTCCTCCTGGCCTGGTTATACTCTGAAGATTGGCTCATCCGGCAACAAGGTCCGGCAGATGCAGGAACAGTTGAATGTGATTGCCGGTGCTTATCCGGCTATTCCAAAGATCACTGCTGACGGTATCTATGGACCGGCAACTGCCGAAGCTGTCCGGGTATTTCAAAAAGTCTTTGGACTGCCTCAGACCGGAGAAGTTGATTATACGACCTGGTATAAGATATCGGAGATATATGTGGGGGTATCGCGGATTGCGGAATTGAACTGACAACCATTTTTCCCACATGGAAAAATTCTAACTTTGAGTTCTACGTCACCTAACGCTTTAAAAAGGCATGAAAAAAATGTCCATTCATTTTTCGCATGCCTTTTGATTATATAATCTGAATTTTTCAATTAGTGTAATCCTTTTATGAAGTCCACTGCATTTTTCATATCCTCTTCATCTGGATGCCCTTTAGCAATACCTTTTTGTCGGCTGATAAATTCTCCTCAGAAAATTTTAATATTGACTGGTGGAATTTTGAATAATAGATTCCTGATGCGAACCCAATCTCAATAATGATTTCTTCTATCCCCCAAAGAATATCCGATGCACATCATTAAACATCACAAACACCATAAGCGCCATCAACAGCACGATCCCTGCGAAATGTACATACCCTTCTTTCTCCGGCGGCACACGCTTTCCTCTGATTGCTTCAATGATCAGGAATACCAGTCGTCCCCCATCCAGTGCCGGAAGCGGCAGAAAGTTCATCACACCAAGGTTCGCCGACAGCAGAATTGCCAGATTCAGCATCTCTACAATGACGACAAACAGACCATATGAACGGCTCTGCTTATAGGTGGTATCTACCGTATTAACAATTCCGACCGGTCCGGAAAGTTCGTTCACTCCAATCTGTCTGGTCACTAACATCTTCAGACTGTCCAGTGTCGTGCAGATCCAGAATTTCACTTCATAGCCGCCATATTTGACCGCCGTCAATGCATTGGCTTTGGTATAACCGGAACTGCCGATTCCGAGTCTCTTATATCCCAGTTCTTTGTCCATCTTCGGAGTCAGTGTAACGTTCTTTTCTTTTCCGTTTCTCAGCACAGTGACAACCACGTCTTCATCAGAGTGAAACTGATTATAAAAACTGACTTCACGGAAAATGTGGATCTTTTTATTCCCCATTTGCACGATCTCGTCACCTTTTTTTAAACCAGCTTCTGCTGCCGGATATCCAGATTCCACTGCCCCGATCACCGGCTTATCGTAACCAACCATTGCCGTTATGATCACTGCAAAGATAAAAGCCAGAATAAAGTTAAACACAGGCCCTGCCGCTATGACTGAGATTCGCGCCCATACGGATTTATTATTAAAGTTATTCGGCGAATCATTCGCCTCTTCATCTTCCCCCATCGCACAGAACCCTCCGATTGGAAGGATACGTACGGCGTATCTGGTCCCTTTATATTCTTTTGAATAAATTGCCGGTCCCATTCCTATAGCAAACTCATCTACATCAATTCCATTTTTCTTCGCCAGTAAGAAATGCCCCAGCTCATGAAAAAATACGATGAAGCTGAATAACAAGATTGCTAATATAATTCCCAAATTTCTAATTACCTCCTGCTGTTGATTCTTTCATAAGTCGCTGCTTCTGTCTCCAGAATCTGTTCTAATGTTGGATTTTCAATATTTTTGTGTGCCTTCATACAGTCTTCGATGATCTCCGTGATCTCCAGATACTTGATTTCTCTGTTCAGGAACTGGCTTACCGCAAGTTCATTTGCTGCATTGAATACAGTCGGAAGACTTCCGCCCTTTCTTCCTGCTTCGTATGCAAGCTCCAGTCCATAGAATGTATCTGTATCCGGCTTCTCAAATTCCAGTTTTCCCAATGTCCAGAAGTCTACTCTGTCCCCCGGGAGGAATCTTCTCTCCGGATAATATAATGCATACTGGATTGGAAGCTTCATATCCGGTGTTCCAAGCTCTGCAATGATCGCACCATCTACATACTCTACCATAGAATGAATAATACTCTGTGGCTGTACTACAACCTGCACCCGATCCACATCTACATCAAATAACCATTTGGCTTCGATGACTTCAAGACCTTTGTTGACCATTGTAGAGGAATCAATTGTGATCTTACGTCCCATTGACCAGTTTGGATGCTTCAATGCATCTTCCACCTTGATTTCCATCAGTTCTTCTGATTTTTTTCCACGGAACGGACCGCCGGATGCGGTCAGAAGAATCTTATGAACTGCCCCGTGACGATTGCCCTGTAATGACTGGAAAATGGCGCTATGCTCACTGTCTACCGGGAGAATCGATACTCCCATCTTTTTTGCCAGCGGCATAATGATATGTCCTGCCGTTACCAACGTCTCTTTATTGGCAAGCGCAATATCTTTTCCTGCCTTGATTGCTTCAATTGTAGGACGGATACCGATCATACCGACAACCGCTGTCACAAGAATCTCTGTATCATTCATGGTTGCGACTTCCAGAAGTCCATCCATGCCTGCCACGATCTGCGTGTCCGTATCTGCTACATTCACACGTAATTCCTCTGCTTTTTCTTCTGACCATACAGCCACGATCTGCGGATGGAATTCACGGATCTGTTCTTCCAGCATCTTAATATTACTTCCGGCTGCCAGTCCAAGCACTTCAATATCACCATTCTCTCTGACCACTTCCAGCGTCTGTGTCCCGATAGAACCAGTGGAACCTAAAATTGCTATCTTTTTCATATGAACCTCCTACAATCTGCCTGCAAGAAATGTTGCAAGATAATAAATGATCGGCGCCGTAAAGATAACACTGTCAAATCTGTCAAGAATTCCGCCATGTCCCGGAATCAGTTTTCCATAATCTTTGATATCATGATTACGTTTGATCGCAGAAGCTGCAAGATCACCAATCTGTGAGATCATTCCTCCAACTCCACAGATAATTGCATACTGTCCCGGATTCACACCTGCTCCTGTAATCTTATTCGCTGCAAGAGCAAAGATTGCCCCAAGAAGAGCTGCTCCTACGATTCCACCGATTCCACCTTCTACAGATTTCTTCGGGCTTAACTTCGGTGCCATCTTATGCTTTCCAAGAAGCATACCTACGCAGTACGCGCAAGTATCGCATCCCCAGGAGCTCAAAAAGATAAGCCATACTGCAACAGCTCCGTCATCCAGCATTCTTGTCTGGTATACATAAGACAGCATCACTGCAACATAAAATACACCAAAGAATACCGTCATCACCTGCTCTGCTTTAAATACCGGAAATGAAAATACATATACCGCCATCAGTACGACCAGAAATACAATCGTAAGAAATGTCACATACTGCATTTGTCCGGTATATAAGATTCCGTAATATACAACGGCTGCCAGATAACCGGTAAAACCTAATATCTTGCTCTGCACATCCACAACTTTATAAAGTTCCGACAATCCGATCAGACTGATCAGTGCCAGAAAACCGAACAACAATCCGCCACCGGTTCCAACTGTTGCTATTAAGATAATGACCAAAACAATCCCACTTAATAATCTTGTCTTAAACATTCTGTTCTTCTTCCTCCTTCACACCGCCGTAACGTCTGTCGCGGTGATTATACTGTTCAATCGCCTTTTCCAGTTCTTCTTTACTGAAATCCGGCCATGGAACATCTGTAAAATAAAACTCTGTATATGCCAGCTGCCATAACAGATAGTTGGAAAGTCTGAGTTCCCCGCTTGTGCGGATCATCAGATCAGGATCCGGAATTCCCTTTGTATCCAGATATTGTTCAAATGTCTGTTCTTCAATCTCATCCGGATTCACTTTTCCATCTATACAATCCTTTGCAAGCTTCCGGATTGCACGGACCATCTCATCACGGCTTCCATAATTGATCGCAATCTGGAAATTCAGACCGCCATTATTCTTCGTTGCCTCTTCCAGTTCCAGAATTCTCTTCTGAATATCTTCATCCAGTCTGGTGATATCTCCAATCACACGAACCTTCATATCATTCTTTGCTGCTGTCTTCAGACATGTCTTCATATAATTACGTAAAAGCTTCATCAATGCATTGACTTCATCATCCGGACGGTTCCAGTTTTCTGTAGAAAATGCATAGACAGTCAGGTACTTAATCCCCATTCTCCAGGCCTCTTCACAGATACGCTCTACATTCTTACTGCCCTGTGCGTGACCATAATTCCGGGGCATTCCCTTGGCCTTAGCCCAACGGCCATTTCCATCCAATATGATTGCAACATGCTTTGGTACATTCATATGATTATTTCCTCCTACTAACACATTCGAACTTATGTAATCGCAAAACTTTTTCAGTGCTCTTCAGTCATACAAGAACAGAGGGGACAGTTCCAGATTCTCTGGATCTTATCCCCTTCTTATTCTATCCCATTTTATCTGCTGCAGATCTTATACTGTCATAACCTCTTTTGATTTTGATTCTACAGCTTTATCCACTTCTTTTACATATTTATCTGTCAGTTTCTGCAGATCATCTTCCATGTCCTTGATC
>PPYF01470083.1_pt1 | contig 14737 bp, 13 predicted proteins | sample 1559871 | NCBI WGS metagenome assembly PPYF01 (sample SAMN08240021, study PRJNA423297) | Human gut metagenome, whole genome shotgun sequencing project. | reverse complement strand
CTCCTCGATGACCGTTTCGATGATCTGGTCGGCATACCGGTACATGAGCGGGACGTTCACGCCGAAGGGTTTCCGTGTGGCTTCGCGGCAGCGGCGGATATGTTCGCGCAGCAGGTCGGGCGTCATCGAGCCGGAGCCGATCAGCCCCAGGCCGCCCGCTTCGCTCACGGCGGCGGCCAGCCGCCAGCCGCTGCACCAGATCATGCCGCCCGCGACGATGGGGTAGCGGATTCCGAACAGGGAGCAGATTCTGTTTTCCATGATTTCTCGTCTTGCATTTTTTTTCGTGTGCCGAGGCGCTTCCGCGGCGTTCCGGCCGGGGCGGACCGTCCTTCTGCGTGCGGAGCCGCCCGGCCGTTCGTTCGCCCGGGACCTCCGGCCGCAGGCCGAACGGTTTGCAGCCTGCTGTTTCTGCAAATATACGCGATTTTCTCCGATTCCGGCGGCGGAAGATCCGAATGTCCGGAAAACGGACCGGAAAAAATAACTGTTTTTTTCGGGCAAATCTTGTGAGAATCGAAAAATCCGATTATCTTTGCCCCCGCAACGGGGGATTAGCTCAGCTGGCTAGAGCGCTTGCATGGCATGCAAGAGGTCACGAGTTCGAATCTCGTATTCTCCACAAAAGACACCGAATAAGACAGTAAATCCCTGCAAATCATACATTTGCGGGGTTTGTTGTTTTTAGGCGACAGGCATGAAAAGGCATATTCAGGCAGGTCGACGGTGGCCTATTCGGTGTACCGAACAGGGAAACCGAAAAAGTACACCGAATTGGCTGTAACATTCTGACATGCTTTCTATTGCGTTCGTTTTCATCTTGACAGGATACACTTGGGAAACTAATTTTGCAACCCTAAATCGGTGTACTTTATGGAAAGGACGACTTTCAGCCTGCTGTTTTACATTCGCAGGAACAAACTCAACAAAAACGGCGAAGCTCCCGTCTTCATGCGTCTGACGGTCAACGGCCAACGGGCAGACGCTTCGGTGAAACGATTCATTGCTCCTCGTCTATGGAATACGGCCAAAGGCAAGGCGCACGAGAAAACCCGCGAAGGCAAAGACCTGAACCTCTATCTGGATGCTATTTCTGCCAATATCCTGCGTATTCAACGCGATATGGAATTGGACCGCCTCGAGGTCTCTGCACAGACCATACTCGACCGTTACCTGGGTAAAACGAATTCCGACCGTCATACGCTGATGGAGGTATTCCGTGCACATAACGAAAAATGCAAGGCCCTGTCCGGAATAAGTTTCGCACCCGGAACCGTTATCCGTTACGAAACCAGTCTGCGGCTGACCGGGGAATTCATGCGGAATACCTACAAAAAGGAGGACATGTATCTGGACGAGCTATCCGCTCAGTTCGTGGAGGATTACGAATTTTATCTCAAGACCGTTCGTAAATGCTGCCATAACACGACGGCCAAATACCTGATGAATTTCAAGAAAATCATCCGTATCGCTTTGGCTAAGGGGTGGCTGAAGAAAGACCCGTTCGCTCAAATCCGGTTTCATCTGGAACCGGTAGAACGGGACTTCCTCGAAAAGCACGAATTGAAAATCCTGCTCGACAAAAAGATAGAGATTGTGCGTCTGGCGCAGGTACGCGATATTTTCGGATTCTGCTGCCTGACCGGACTGGCCTTTACGGATGTTCAGCAACTGAAACCGGAACACATCGTTACGGACATCAACGGTACGAAGTGGATTCGCAAGGCCCGTCAGAAAACCCGAAATATGTGCAACATTCCTTTGTTGGACGCAGCACGGAAGATTCTGGCGCGTTACGAGGATAATCCGTACTGTCAGGTACACGGTGTTCTGCTTCCGGTATGCAGCAATCAGAAAATGAACGCATATCTAAAGGAACTGGCGGACATTTGCGGTATTCGCAAGAATCTTTCGACACACTGCGCAAGGCATACCTTCGCCACTCTGACACTCGCAAGCGGTGCGACTATCGAGAATGTCGCCAAGATGCTCGGGCACGCCAATACCAACATGACTCGGCATTATGCTCGTATTTTGGATTCTTCCATCGTGAGAGATATGCAAACCGTAGCGAAAAATATGGCGCTGGAATCATAATCCCGGACCGCAGCATTCAAAGGACAGCTCGACAAGTGTCGCAAGATGTCGTTGAAGGTCTGATACCGTCCGAGACGCTGATTTCGTGTCGGCAGCAGCGGATGATCCGTTTCAAAATCTATCGGAGGCAGTTTTTTTGTACAATGCCTACGACTTGTAAGCCCTATCGTTGAAATTCAACCAGCGGAACTTGCAGAATGCCCTGCGTCGGGCACTCCGGGTCGTCGTCCGATAAATACGGGTTGTATGAATCCGTCCGAATTTGAACGTTCGAGCGGCTTTTGTTTCGACGTATCCGAGTAAGATAAAAATAGAATCTATCTATGAGTGTCGGCTGCGGGGCAATATAGCGTCAGTCGCGTACGCCCTTCGCGTCTTCGGCGGACAATACGATCCGAAGGTGGAGATTGTCCGCCGAAGAGCGCATCCGGGCTGCTCCTGCTGCTGAAATTCCGCCCCGAAGCCGGCGACTCACTTTCATGTGGGTGTACCGACCGTATGTCGAACCGAAAAGATTTCAAAAGATGAAACTCCAGAAATTCGAGATTGCGGTGGCGGGCTACGACTACCGCTTCAAGACTTACGCCCGCGACAGTGTGGAGGCCTCGGTCAAAATCAAATGCTTCCTTCGCAGGCCCGATGCGGAATGCACGCTTCTTACCCCTGCGTTGAATGAGTACTTGCGGGAAACGGAATTCTGCTGCAGGCAGGTGCCCCTGCAATGATACGATGGATCGACCGGGAGACTTTCGATGAATTGATTCTCGCCAATACCGAGGCGTCGTTGAACCGAATGCTCGACGGGGCGAAACCAGTGCTGGATACGGTCCGTCGGTTCGTTCCGGAAGCAGATTTGTTCTATCGAATCTACCACGACGAATCCGAACGTACGAACCATGTCGAAAGAGTGTATCCGGGCTTCCGACGCAATGGCATCCTGTTTCTCGTTATCAAATACACTTCCCCGAAAGTCTATTACGACCTTCATTGCGATTGGTCGTCCTTTCGATATGCGGACAACTACTCCTACGGCATGGTTTTCGACAAACAATCCGCACCGTTGATTGGTTTAGGATTCAACAGCTGTAACGATTCGATCATTCGGGTCGTTACATTTTTTGTATAAGGATGACAGGTAACGAGAAGGCAACGGTTTATTTTCAGTTAATTGCGCTCAAATACCGCATTTCAAATAACCTACTGCAAGCAAGATAGGAAAAATTTTCCGACTGGGCAAATTTCGGAATAGTCTTTGTCAATGTCAAGTCCCGGAGTGATTTGCTTCGGTATCTAATAAAAAGTTTTTTGGGATCTGTCCTCCGCTTCAGACCTCAGCGAAACAGCGTTGTAGTTGTCTACAATGCTGTTCCCTTTTTGTTTGGCATACATTTGTAATACAAATTTATTAGTGGTTGATTCCTTTAATATGAGACAATAAGCTATGCAACCAGATGAATTTGGCTGGTTGCTTGGTTCATCATATCATCTAATTCTTGCCACCGGTTTTTTTTGCTGCATTTGGCTTGGTTGCCTCTTCGTACTTTCCAACAACATATTCAACTTCTTTTTTAGAGTATGCGATAACTGAAATATCGTTTGTTTATCAATATAAGACGGACGACATTTTCTACAATCTTATTAAATTTTGAGCATTTGATTTATACTTAAAATCCATTCAGCTTTTGAATACCATACCATGTACATACTCTCCATAAGATGCTGTAACTAATGAATCATATAGTTGTTTTATTTCTAATAGCAATTTATTTTCCATAACAATATTATATTTATTTGATTTTTTGCGTCCGCCTTAATTCTTTGAGCGGATTTTGGTCATATACTTGTTTTAGCTTGTACAGATCCGTATTAGGTTCGATAATAGCTTGTCGATAGCTGACATAATATCCTAATAACATATCGACATAAGAATTTCCGGTATGATATGATTTGCTAAAATCATTTTTATGAATAATATTCAACGCCATTTCCCATTCTTCGGATGATACATTTTCCTTGCAAGCACAAAAGGCTTTCCACCATGCATGTGTCGACGCATTGCATATTGAATCATTTCCTAAAATTTCAATAGCCGTTTTCTTTCCTCCATTTTCAAGCCCCAGCCATTCGAAGAAATAACGATAAATAATCATGGTTTCAGGCATCTCAAGGAGCTTATGGTACTCTTCGATATTTTCGCCAAAGGCTTTCATGAAAAATGATGTCCCCTTGCCTATTTTACCTTTTGTACTATTAAGAACAGCTTGAATAGCCCGAATATACTTGCGATTCCAGTATTTGCCAATATAGTCCCGGTTGTGAGAAAAATCTTCGTCCATATCCGTAGTACGACGGATTGGATGGTATTTCATGGGGAAAGAGTATATGCTCACATTTAGCCTATCACACAATTCTACATTGATTCTTAATCGATGGTATAAATCATCTGGGTGATCATCAAAGTTATATAACAAGTAGTTGGAGAAGTCTTTCAGTCCAACCTTGCTGCTCATTTCAATTGCACGAGTATATTGTGCTTCTGTTTTTATATTATCGAAAGCTATTCTTAATGGGCGTATTGCGATTCGGCTTAATTGCTTAACATTCTCTTCTGTAAATAAACGAGCATCTACACCTTGGTTAAAATCGACATAGCGATGACGAGGAGCAGGTTTGAAATGTTTTTCGTAGATATCTTTTATTTCGTCATATGCGGCAAGAAGATGTTCTTTTGTAGTTGTAAGAAGCTTATTGATCTTATATCTTTCGAAAACGATTTTATACACCTCGAATGATTCTTCGCCTTTTAATTTTTGGTAGAACTCCATAATTAAAGACTGGGCTTTTCTAATATTTGCCCGTTCGTTAATCACTGGGGTAGAGCGTAAATGAGCAATGGATAATGCAAGCAAATTCGGTTGAATAAATTTAGCATCTTTACCAAATCCGCAAGCTATAATATCATCAATAATCGTATTGAACTCCGAAGAGGCCAATATGTTATTATCCATTAATAAAAGGTCTTTTTGATCACCATATTGCTTTCGGGTTTCTTCGATTCTTTCTCGAAGCGGAATATAGGAGTTATATACAGGCTCTAATTTGGGAACTGCGCAAAATGGGCATTTTCTTATACATCCACGTGTGGTATATCCATAATACGCATTGTTCATTGGGTATTTGTATTCAATTTCATCGAGAATTGAATAGTCCAAAGGTAAATTATCTATGATGAGGTGATTTCCTTTATCCAATTGTCCGGGTTTATTCAGAATCCCCTCAAACGGTTTAATCCCGGTTGCCTCATAAACCTCCTTTGCTTGGATGGTGGCTAATACACCTCCTACCATCATATTTTTGGTATCCTTAACCAGTTTTTTTGCAAAATTGATAGTGTCGATAGTAATTCTCCAATAGAATGTGAACAAAGTTGTTACGAAAACACGGTCCCATTCCGGTTCTTTTTCCCAGCTTTTCTTCCAATAACAATCTTTAAACTGATTGATTTTGTCTGTCAAAAGAATTTCCATATTTGTAGAGCTAATCGGGATTTGAGATAAGAAATCCTTTCGTTTTGTACGAATATACTCTACAAACAAATCTTTGTAAAGATTCCAGTTAACGCTTTCATCTATTTTATAGAACTCATCGATACATTTACTGGCGATGCGCTCTATAACAAACTGTTTTAAATCTCCTTTATAGAAAACGACTTCATGACCTAACATTTTATGATAGGTCGATAATTTCATAAGTCCGATTGGTGGATACTTATTTGAGTAGTTAGGCTCTATAAGTAGTATCTTTAACTTTTTTCGTGGTCTTGCCATTATGCTTCTATAAGTTCTCTTATAGCTTTTCGTTGTAGTTCTCTAATTAATTTATCCTGTGAAACCGGACAGTTCTTTTGATACGACATACATACCTTGCGAATCAATGCCACTTGATCTTTGGTGTAATGACTATTCAATATCTCAAAGCTGTCAATTTCTGGCTTAACCTGCGGAGTGGGGATTGATATAGGTTCAGATGCAGGTACATGCGCTATTTCTTTCGTATTCGTGTTGGCTTGTATATCTTTGATTCGCCGTTTATATGATTCCAATACTTTCTGTGCTACCGGATTGGTTGCATTTTTGGACTTGGCGATACTCTCAAGTTTTTTATTTGCCTCGTTTAATTGTTTTTGAGCATCATCGAAGCCTTCTGACGTGGGTGCTTGTATTGTTTTATAAGCGTCAATATATCGTTCAACGGCTTTCTTAGTATCATTCGCTAAATGATATAATTTAACCAAGCCATCGAAGAAATCTCGGATTTGGCACTTTAGACATTCGGCTTCTGGGGTAGGAGCCAATCCATCACGGGCACTATTTAGTTTGATTTTTTGATTTGCAATATGGATTTCACCATAAAAGTATTTATTACCGCGGGTTTCATTGCGAGGGAAATATGTTGTTAACATATCAGCCTCTCCGACTTGAATATTATGTTTTCGGAGCCGAAACTGACTGTTTGTATCTGATACGGGAATTGCTTTGGTAAAATCGGTCAAGGCATACCAGCCCCATGCTAACAATCCGTATGTATCATCTTTCAACGAAAAATATTCTAATCCGTTGATTATATCATTTGTTCCAACGACACGTAACCCGTATCGTTTTTCTATCGCCGTGCCGTTAATTGAGATTGGAAAATGTCCAACATTCTTTTGTAGATATTCATACTCCCCTGACACACTGGTCATAATCAATTGATTTCTAAATTGAGCTGAATAATCGACAGGGGCAACTTCCCTTAAATAATCTGCAATAATGTCTTTGCTCAACAACGATGGATATTGTAAATCAATATCGTATAAAGTAACTATGAAATAATGGTCATCTTTATTTTCATTGTATAAATTGCGAGATGACGCAGAGTCGATTACATCCGTGGCATCGCGTTTATCATTTTCGTCATTAAGAATCGCCTTGATTTTATCAATATCGAAAACAATTTCCGAAGCAAGTTCTTCTCCTTTGTAGGTTGTTTTAAATGATAATTTTTTACAGAAATAGCCGCCAACTAATCGACCAATGCCGAACTGACCTGCGGATGATTCTCCATCCTTATCGGAATCTGCGATATCCAGCAAAACGGATTCGACTCGTTCTACGGGTATGCCAATGCCATTATCCCTAATTTCTATAAACCTCTTGGCAGAGTCAATAGTAATAGAAATTCTACCATCGGTTATAGCTCCTAAAATACCGTGATTGACGGCGTCATTGATAGCATCTCGTGCATTTTGAACATATTCACGATAAATCAACTTCTCATCCCCATACATTTGGAACATGAGCATGTTTATCAATCCTTTACCAATGCGGGATTTATGTGTTTTCAGCTCTGTCATAGTTTATACTTTATCCGTTGGGGAATTGTTTGTATGTCGGCCTTGGGAATTTAATATTTACAATCGATCGTAATGCTGGATTGGAAATAATATATTCCCCGGGAGATAATCTCGTCATCATATTTTGATAGACTTTAGGTACGTATTTGTAATCGGCTTTTGATATTTCGATCGCATTAGTCCGTCCATATGCATGAGTAGAGCAATTACCCTTAACTCGATCGTGTATGGCACTTCGGAATTGCTCCACCGAAAATAGGATAATGCCTAATGATCGGCCTCGCTCTGTAATTTCCAATAATTGCCGTAAAATTGGGGAGTTTTTCGGAATATCGTTCGAGGCATATTTATTCAATTCATCAACGAATAAAATTACCTTATCGGGAATATTATCACGGTCGGCACCCAATTTCATTTCATATATTGCGCGGGCTACACTCCCGAAAACGAAACTTTGAGAGTTCTCGTCCAATCGGGCAATATCGATTACCATAACCTGATCAGCCGTCAGATTGTGCTGAATCTCGCTTGTGAGGTCTACTTCTCCTACGTTATCATGTATGACTTTTGAGAAAATATCATTCTTGATCGCTTTACTAACGCATCTCTTAAATTTTCTCCAGCTGGTTACTTGAATTTCGTTCTTTACACCTCCATTGGCAGCAGTTTTTGTATATTCATCCAGCTTATCCTGAAAATCTTTCCAATTATTCACACCGGCAAAACACCCTTCTCCATTTATGACATAATTGACGCAACTTTCCAAAGTTCCAGTGCTATCATCTTCATTGGCCAATAATAAATCCAATTTATCTTGAGATTTGTCATAGGTGAATTTATATGTAAAGGCTTTGTGATTTTTCTTTTGTCGTTCAACGTCTTGAGGGTGAGCGTATGATTGCGCATGTTGCATCATTTCGTCCTTTGTGTAAGGATAGTAATAGCGAACATTCTTAAAGGGTTCTATTGATAACCCTAAATCTGCATATATCTTTTTATCTTTCTCCGGTAGGTCGGTATTCACTTCATCAATGGCCATAAGATCTCGTCCTTTGACATTGAAAAACACAAGAGCCACACTACTTCCGTTTATATCTTTGAATTTATGCTGAATTGCATTAAGGAGAAACATTGAATAAGATGTTTTTGCCGCTAATCCTGAAATACCGGATATATTCAAATGCGCTCCGTCTGGTCCAATTAGAAAGTGAGAATTAAGCTCTACTTTAACTTTTTTGGCCGCATTGCCTTGATACATTTCCAAATAACCGCACACCAAAGGATTTTTTACATCATTTAGTCCTAAAGCCGTTCGAATATCTTCTTCGTCACAAAGCGATACTTGTTTGCCATCCAGTACTGGGGTATAAATATCATCAGTATTGCAAACAACCTTTGCTTTTACATAATTCATTCCAAGCCGATTCATTTGCCCAATAGAATCAGCGGTATCACCAAAATTACTTGATATAAAATTAGTGAAATGGCTCGCAGCATCCGTTACATGCGTAATTTCTTCAATAACTCCATATGTAATAGATTTATTGTTATTAGAGGATACATGTTCAACTTTAACTATGTCGAACGGGCTCAAAATTTGTCCTTTATCTGTCCAAAAATAGAAATTATCAATTGTAGATGGCATCTTTTCAGTTGCTGATACCTTTCCAATAACCTGCAACATATTTAGAATAAATTTAATATTATATTCGAGTCCACATATTTCGATTTGCAAAACAATTCTGTCAAGAAAATTGGATATAGGTGATTTGCCCAGCGCGTATCAACGCCATAGCAAACTGGATAGGCTTCTCGAATTAAGTTTGCACTTATCATATCCACCTTGTCTGTTTCCAATTTGTCATTTTCATCCATCAAGACCATTTCGCACTTTACGATGTCAGAAAAATGTGTTTCTCGAAAATCGTGGTTGCGTAATCGCACATACCACACGGCAAAATATGATTTTCCACCTTTGTGGTCTGATTCATAACGGTAAACCTTAGTTCGTTCGTAAGGGTCTAAATTTGCAATCGTTTTAGATAACCGATTCCCTTCGAAATCCGGTAACAACTCAGGGTCGAAGAGTTTTGAAACGCCAACTACATGCTGATAGTTGCTTCTCAAGTTATCCCATTGAGTTCTATTTAAATTTGAGAAACTCGGATTATATTCCAAAGAACCATCTTTAATCAACCATGATTCATTATGCAACCTTCCTGCTTTACATAATCTTTCAACCATCAATTGTTCCTCATCGGTCATTTCGTTCTGAATACATGCAATGCCCCGATGTTTATAATTATCCCTGCCTTGTTCTTGTGGATTAATATTAGTCCTGTACAAAAGCAATTTATTGACGCCTAATTGCAAATCTTTTAATTTCGATATTTTGTCAATTACTTTAGAGTTAATAGTTTCACAAAATGACCGGCAAAAATTTTCACCACCATCGTCATCATCATAATCATCGGGCATTGCCATAACAATTTTGCTATTCAGTTGCCAGCATTTAAAGGTATCGCGATCTTTTCGCTCGCAACACCCGACGATAATTTGTCCTGCAATGATTGGAAAAATCTTTTTACCAATACCGATGTCATCTATTTTGAAAGTATGCCGTGATCCATCCAAAAAATATCGAAAAATGGGTGGCGGAACTTTGGATGACTTGAACAAATATGCGATGGATACTGTTTTTATACGAGAATGATCTGTTTCCGCGAATGTACTTTTAGTAGCATTTGCGATTGTTTTATCATCATAATTATAGGCAATAGTGTCATTATCTACCGAATCAAGACATATCTTTTTTGTCTTGAAGCATTGATATTTGCCCTTTCCTGCCTGTTCTATGTAGTCGAGAATCATTCCCATATTTTATTCCCAGTCAGATTATAGCTGCGTTATCTATTTTAAAATTTAATACTCATACAAAATTAAACAATTTATGTCAATTATCAGGCATTCTAATAGTAAAATACATTCTTAATCTGCCTTAATTTTTTTGAGTTGTTGTTCGAAATGTTTTGCTGCTTGCTCATTCAGCCGTACTTGTTCATCATGCACAGCTTTCTGCTTTACTACTTTTTCAAAAGCTTCTACATCTTTTTTCATTTGGCGGATTTTGACTTTGTCGCGGTGTAATTCGAAGATTTCTTCCAGTTCAGCAATGCGGCGGGGTAGCGCTTCGCCTTTCATTTTGATATAGCGGTATTTCAGGTCGTTGTCAATGCGGTCGTAGTTGGGTTTGGCCGTCCAATACAGCATCGTACACAGCAGCACGATTGTCGTCATCATGCCTATCATTGCCCAGAATACTCCTTTTGATTCAATGGCAGGCGATATTCTGTGCTGTACGATTCTCGGCGGCAGTTCGGCGGGGATTTTGATTGCCTCGACAGATGCTTGCAGATTATCGATACCGGTTTGCGTTTTGGTATAGTTCTGCTCTATGCTCTCCAATCGTCCGGCAAGCTGGATTATTATCGCCTGATGCCGCTCTTGTTCTATATATACGATTTGCTCCAATCGTTGCGACAAGTCATTGTCACTTGATTGATTATTGTTTGCTGTTTTTGCCGATAGTTCGGTCTTGATGGTTTTGGCCATCGTCTCCTTGAAGTCTTCATACATTTCGTAGGACATCATATTATTTTCTTTCATGATTGTATCGCTTCCTGTTTACAATTTCTGCTTGGGTTTGGTCATGCGTTCTCGCAAACGACGTTTCCGCTCCATTGCGGCAATCGCCATCGCTTCGACGACGGTATTGAGCAAACCCGTGATGCGGGCGAGGTACTCTTCGGGACTCTCGCCGGGTTTGCGTTGCAATTGAGCGAAGGACAATCCGACCGGCGAACCATTCGGCGGCAACGGAAGTTCGCCGATATTACCGCCGAAATTGACCGTCGGCCTATCCGTGTCGGTCTTTCCGCCACCCGTTCCGAACAGACCGGAGAAGGCCGAACGGTAGGAGCCTGCCGCCGCATGGAAGTCTTTGACAATAGCGCTTCGATGTCGGGTTTGCTGTTGCGCGTACGCAAAAAGCCGATTCAGTTTCGAGAAGCTGAATTGCCGGTCGATCTTCGCCCCCGAAAACTCGAAGTCGTTTTTTGAAAATAGAACGCCTTGTTTTCGGTCGGTATTTCCGCAATACTTATAGCGGACGTTGATACCTTGCTCTTTTAATCTATCTTCCAGATCGTTCCAACTCTTACACTTGGGTAGACATCCTTTGATCGCATCATATATTTCGTTTTGGTCTTGTCCGGTTCGCGCAATCGCCAGTTGGTCATTTCTGATATATAAAGACGGTATGTTTGTAGCTATTAGTCAAAATGGGTACATGACGACCTCTTCTGATGGTGAGACATGGACAGAACCAGTTCAAATGAAAGATGAAACAGGGAATAATGTTACTTTCTATATACAAGCTATGATTGCTATGCAATAGGACACTCTGAATATTTAATTTGAAACCACCTCGCAATTTCCGCAAGGTGGTTCCTTTTGTTATCTCTCGTGGCGGGAATTGGTTGGGTTAATAAGATAATTATCCAAACTATTTCCCGCCACGATATTTAATCCTATGTATCAAAGAATTGAAAATGATTATCGCCTTAAATTATCCTTGAAAACAGCGGTTAATTTGCGAAATTCAGATTTGGTACATTAAAGTATATAATTGGGTACGATAACCAACGAATCCAACGGTCGTTGAATGAGCGGCAGATTATCATCAGCCTATCATCTCTGTTGTTGTGATTGGAAGTTAAATTCGAGTTCACACGCCTGTCAGAAATATCTGTTAATATCGACCTAAAAAAAATATTTAGTCTGTTTGCCACTTCAAAATCCGTTTTACATCGGATAATCCCTTTGCACCTGCTTGCAGAGTACGTGGCAACCGTCCCGACGGCAAGTGTCGGTCGGGGTATTGAGCTACCCCAAAAGAAATTTAGTGGGCACCGGGCAAGTCCGAACAAAAATAGCTTCGGCAAATGTCTGCCATCTGAAAAAATACGAATCGCAGACAAATGTCCAACCGAATAGCTATATTTTCAAACGACGATAAAAACTAAAAACGGGTTTCAAATCCCAAATCGAGTGCTCCTGATAATTCTATTAGTAATAATATTGTTAGTAATAAATATATTACTTATCTTTGCGGAGAATAATAGTTGAAGATTTATGGAGAACAAACCTTTTATATTCGGCGTTGCGACCTCCGGCGATAACTTTACCGACCGTGAGAAAGAAACGGAACGCCTGTTGTTGAATTTCCGGCATGGCGTGAATACGGTGCTGATTTCGCCCCGTCGCTGGGGTAAGACCTCTTTGGTGCAGAAAGCGTCTCGCCTGGCTCAGTCCGATAAATTGAAAATCGTTTATATCGACATTTTCTCATGCCGCAGCGACCGGGACTTTTACGATGCCTTTGTGTCCGCCGTTCTCAAACAAACCTCCTCGAAAGTGGACGAATGGCTGGAGCATATCAAACTGTTTCTTTCCCGTATCAGCCCCAAAATTTCGATGGGGCCGGATCCGATGACGGATTTCTCCATATCGCTCGAATTGAATCCCAAGAGCAGCGACATTGACGAAATCCTGCAGCTTCCCGAAAAGATAGCGCAGAAAAAAGGTTATAATATCGTCGTCTGCATCGACGAGTTTCAGCAGATCGCCGAGTTCAGGGATTCCAAAACATTCCAGAAGCGGCTGCGCTCCGTATGGCAGTTGCAGAAATCGGTCTCTTATTGTTTGTTCGGCAGCAAGAAACATTTGATGAACGAGCTGTTCGAGAAAAAGAGCCTGCCGTTTTACAAGTTCGGCGATGCAATTTATTTGCAGAAGATAGGAACAGCGGACTGGATCGACTACATCTGCGGCCGTTTCGAGGCCACGGGCAAACATATCTCGAAAGAACTGGCCGAAAAGATATGCCAAAAGGTCGATAACCATTCTTCGTATGTGCAGCAGTTGGCATGGCTGGTATGGATTCATACGGACAAAATTGCTACCGAGCAGGATTTCGAGGAAGCGTACCAAGATATTATCGACCAGAACACGCCGCTGTTCGAGAAACAGACCGAGAGCCTTACGACCTATCAGATGAATTTCCTGCGAGCCATTTTAGACGGGATTCATAGTGAATTTACCACGCAGGAGGTTTTGCAGAAATATCAACTCGGTTCGTCGGCCAATGTCAGCATCGTAAAACGGGCGTTGGTAAAAAAAGAGCTTATCGAGATCGAAAAGCGTCAGGCGGTCATTCCCGATCCTGTAATGGCGGTGTGGCTGAAACGGGAATTAGGGATGTGATCCGCTTCGGAGAAAGAATGTCGGTAACTTGCCGACGCTTGAACGTGTTCGGGGAGCAAGTATAGGTTTTGTGTCCCGTAAAACCGCCGGACAGGCCGGGAAGCTGCCGGACACCGCAGCGGAAAAGTATCGGCACGAAGTCCCGGTTTTAGAAAGGAACGGACAGGAGGAAAAAACAACACAATCCGCCCCGATTCTATGTCTTTCCCCCCCCCTAAAAAAAGGATGCTTTTTCCCGAAAAATTCGTATATTTGTAACAACCAAATGTTATTTAGGGAAAAACGATGCATATCGGCTGTGGCCTATCCGGTGTACTTCAAGACTGGCTATTTGGTAATGTATTGAAATATAGGAGAGTATTGGTAAAGTTCGAATCTCGTATTCTCCACAAGGAAACCCTGCAAACACCGAGGTTTGCAGGGTTTTTCGTTGTCTGTCCTGAATCTTTTGCATTCGTCGCCTCCCTTGCCGCGGGGCATCTGCCGCCCTTCCTCCCGGCCGGTTCGTTTCCCGCAGCCGTCCGCCGCACCGAAGGTTATGCCGCATGCCGATTCCGGACCGTCCCGAGCGACGGACGGCCCGGGATATGTCCCGGCGTCCGGTGCGATGTCTCCGAAAAATCGTTATCTTTGCTGAAAAAGAGGAGGATTTGCCAATGGACCGTCGCACGAAGAGAATCATCCGGATAAGCGCCGTTTCGGCGGGAAGCGTGCTGCTGTTGCTGCTCGTCGGCACGGCCGTCGTGCTGAATTTCGTTTTCACGCCCTCGAAACTGACGCCCGTCGTGGAGCGGATCGCCGACCGGAGTCTGAACGCCCGGCTGCGGATGGGCGGCGTGGAGCTGACCTTTTTCTCCACCTTTCCGCGGTCCGGCGTGAAACTGTCCGTCAGTTTCACGCCGAACCGCGGAAAGGCGGAGA
>PPYF01546138.1_pt1 | contig 14742 bp, 9 predicted proteins | sample 1559871 | NCBI WGS metagenome assembly PPYF01 (sample SAMN08240021, study PRJNA423297) | Human gut metagenome, whole genome shotgun sequencing project. | reverse complement strand
TATCGGTGGAGGAGCTGAAGGACCTTGCGGAAGCGGGCGCGCCCGCCATGCCCATCGGCAAGGATGCCGCCGCTTACGCCGCGGAGCAGTATGCCGGGACAACGGCGTTGGACTCCGTCACGGCGGAGGTCGATTCCGAGCTGGACGAATTCCCCGCGCACTACGAGGTGGAGCTGCACACGGCATGGGGTGAGTTTGAGTATCTGGTGGACGCCTACACGGGGAAGGTGCTCAGCGGGCAGAAGGACTTGCCGGCCACGGCCCCTGTAGGGGATGAGACGGCAAAGCCTATTGCGCCCATCGGCGACATCGGCCATGCCAAGGCGAAGTCCATCGCCCTGAACCACGCAGGCGTGAGCGAGAACAAGGCGTATGACATGGAGATCGAACTGGACGACGAGGACGGCACGCTCGTCTATGAGGTCGAGTTCAAATTCGGCGGCATGGAGTACAGCTACGAGATCAACGCGGCCACCGGCGCGATCCTCAAGCACGAGGCGGAGTTGGATGACTGAAAGAAAAGGCGCGAGCCGCTGCAATACAGCGGCTCGCGCCTTTTTACGGTTTACGGGTTATACAGAATCATGTACAGAACAGTGGTTTGGTCAGAGATGTTGCGGTATGGCGTCTTTTTTATTTGGTATTCTTTCATCCTTTATAGCGTTTTCAACACATCGGCTACCCGTCGGCAGTGGTTAGGGAACAGTTCCCGCAGCTCCTGTACGGCGTTATCCATAATGTAAGGGTGTCCTACCAGCGAGAGAATGGGAATATCATTATAATTATCCCCGAAGGACATCACTTCCTCCGGTTTTACTCCCATCGCTTCGCAGATGATCCTCAGTCCGGAGCCTTTATCCGCCAGGGTAAAGTCGATCCACTGGTCCCCGGCTACCGCCACCTGAAAAATCTCTCCCCAACGCTCCCGGAAGTGCTCGATCACCGCACCGGTACCGCGGCGGCTGAAGGCCGAAACCTTAATAATGGTTTCCGGAATGTCGTCAGGGTCATCCACTACCTCGGTGATATTTCCCACATCCTCCCGCATGTGGCGCAGATATTCCTCATCGCGGGTACATACATAGCAGGTGTTTTCACCGCTTGCGTTAATCTCGCACTCCGGCATCGCCATAATATCCCGGCACAGCTGTACCGCCAGGCTGCGTTCCAGCGGCACCTTGCCCCATACCGGGCCGGGATTACCCGGCCCAAACACCACTGAGCCATTCTCACAGATATATGCGATCTCATCCTGCACCGGGGCAAACAGCCGCCGCAGGCTGTGGTACTGTCGGCCGCTGGCCGGGCAGAAAAGGATCCCCTTTTCCCGCAGACGCCGGATCTCCTCCAGCGTTTCGGTGTCAATTGATGTTTCCTCGCCATGCAGCAGCGTACCGTCTATATCGCAGGTCACCAGCCGGATCATCTTCTCGTTCCTCCCTTTTGCCGTTTTACCGGCCATATTATAGCACAGCCTGCCCATTTCGGCTACTTCCGACTTTTATTTTTGCGCATATTGGCGAATATATTGTGCTTTTTGTCCAATTTTCAGTAAGTGTTATAGTTATAAATGTCATAATTGACAAACATTAGACTAAGTACTATAATTAAGTAAAGTTTAAGCAAAGTTTATGTAAGGTCATTATCAAATCATTTTTCGGTAATCGCCGCCTTGGGGCGGTCATTATAAAACGACAACTTATGGAGGAGAAAAAAATGAAAAAAGCACTGTCTATGCTGCTGGCCATCATCATGGTCCTCACCCTGATGGTCGGCTGCGGCGAGAAGCCCGCTCCCACTCCCAATGAGGAGCTTTCTGCTACCCAGCAGATCATCAAAGAAGCCGAAGGCATGACCCTCGAGGAGCTGGCCAAGAAGGCCATCGAGGAGTCCAACGGCAAAACCTTCTACGGCGTTGGCAACTCCAGCCGCGGCAAGAGCGCCCTGCCTCTGTTCATCGAGTACCTGCAGTCCATCGACTCCAGCTACACCCTGAACTTTGAGTGGCAGCAGCCCAAGAACAACAAAATCTTTGAGCAGCTCACCGCTGACTCCCTGAAGGAGACCGGCACCTTTGCCATGACCCTCATTCAGGACGGCAACCAGATCGAGAGCAAGATGGTCAAGACCGGCGTTCTGGATACCTTTATCCCCAAGGATTGGGCTGACGCCAACAACACCACCGCCGATGCCTATGAAGGCTATCTGCCCCTGCAGACCCTCAATAAGGTCTTTATGTATAACTGCGTCGGTGAAAAATCCTATGATAATGTTTGGGATTTCGTAGCCGAGGGCGAGCACGGCCTGTTCATGGATATTGATTCCGAGATCGTGGGCAAAAACTTCCTGTATATGCTCACCCGCGATGATTATTCCACCGCCCTCAAGACCGCTTTCGAGGCTCTGCCCGCTGAGGAGCAGGCCTACTTCCAGCCCACCATCGATGCCATGGCTGCCGATGCCGCGAACCTCGGCCTGACCGAGAACGCCAAGTACGGCCTGGCCTGGATCAAGCTGTGGGTCGGCAGCTACAATGCCCAGACCGATGACGGTCCCATCTGCAATACCCTGGTTTCCGATTCCGCCAAGGATCAGTTCGGCCTTCTGGTTTACTCCAAGCTCCGCTCCGTTGAGGAATCCGCTACCGTTTCCAAGAACAACATCAAGGTTGCAGCCTATCAGGATGGTTACACCGGTCTCGGCGGCTATGGCTACTGCCATTACCTGTTTGTTACCGATAACAGCCCCCTGCCCTGGACTGCCTGCGCCTTTATCGCCTACATGACCTGCACCGTTGACGGCTTCTCTGCCTGGGGCAAGGATATGGGCGGCTATTCCTCCAACCCGACCGTTGCTGCCGGCACCGAGGAGAAGTACCATCATCAGGAAGGCGGCTATGTTGACGGCGTTAACACCTTCGACTGCAAGAACGACCGCGGTTATGAATGGTGGGCCGATAAGCTGGTCCTTGAGGATCCCGAATACTGCGCTTCTGTTGCCTTCACCGTAGGCAGCTGGATCGAGGTTCTGGATAAGTACAGCGCCGGCTGATAAAATCACCACGCACTTATCTTTGCGATCTGTTAAGAAGTAAAGAGCGCGCCCCCGGATCGCGTCCAACCGCCGCGCCGGGGGCGTTTCCCTTTTGCAGCCCCCACTCCCCACAAGAGAGGTGATTCCCTACCATGAAACAAGCCGCAGCTTTGCAGGCCAATCCCGCCGCCGTGCGGCGCAATAAGGTCAAGACCTTCTTTTCCAAGCCTCACAATGTCATCCTGCTGCTCATGGGCATTGTGCTCACCATCACCACGGTAGCGCCTATCATTGCCATCGTGCAGGATACCTTCAAGATCCACCCCGGCACCATTGATGCTTACCTGGCCGGCACCTCCCAGGACTACACCCTGGTCAATTACACCGACCTGTTCACCAGCCCGCTGGCCAAGGCCAACCTGTGGACCCCCCTGCTGAATACCGTTCTGCTTTCGGTCGGCTCCTGCATCGTGGCCATTCTGTTCGGCGGTGTGTTCGCGTTCCTCATTACGCGCACCAATCTTTCCTGCCGCAAATACTTAAGCTCCATCTTTATCTTCCCCTACATCATGCCCCAGTGGACCCTGGCGGTGGTGTGGCAGAACCTTTTTAACTCCAATGCCGTTACCGGCACCAGCAATGGTCTGCTCACCTCTCTATTCAATGTCCAGATGCCCCTGTGGTGGTGCAAGGGGCTCTTCCCCAGCTTGATCGTTCTGGGCATGCACTATGCGCCCTTTGCCTATATCCTCATCGGCGGCATCTTCCGCAATATGGATGCGAACCTGGAGGAAGCCGCCACCATCCTGGATACCCCCAAGTGGAAAACCATGTTCCGCATCACCCTGCCCATGGTAAAGCCCGCCATCCTCTCCACCATTCTGCTGGTATTCGGCAGCTCCATGGGCTCCTACCCCGTCCCGCACTATCTGGGACTTGCCACCCTTTCCACCAAGTATGTATCCATGAACTCCAAGTATACCGGCGAAGCCAGTATCCTTGCCATCATCATGATGATCTTCGGCGTGGCCATCATGCTGCTCAATCAGCGCAGCCTGAAGAGCCGCAAAAACTACACCACCGTCACCGGCAAATCCGGCCAGATCTCCAAGATCAACCTGGGACGCACCGGTCGCGTGGTCATCGCCGTCATCCTTATCATCATCACCTTCTTCACCAGCATCTTCCCCATCATTTCCTTCGCGTTCGAGACCTTCCTGCCCAACCCCGGCGATTACAGCTTCCTGTACACCGGCGATGCCAATAACCTGACCACCAAGTGGTGGGTCACCAGCGAGAATGTGACCGAAAACGGCATGTACGGGCAAAAGGGCATCCTCTACAACAACACCATTTGGACGGCCTTCAAGGGCACCATGCTCGTCAGCGTCAGCTGCGCGCTCATCGCCGGCACCATCGGCACTCTTATCGGCTACGCCGTCAGCAAGAACCGCCGCAGCCGCTGGGCTAACTATGTTAACAGCGTGGCGTTCCTGCCCTACCTTATGCCGTCCATCGCGGTGGGTGTCGCCTTCTTCATCCTATTCTCCAATCAATACTTTAACCTGTTCAATACCTACGCTCTGCTTATCATCGCGGGCACCATCAAGTACATTCCCTTTGCCAGCCGCAGCTCGCTCAATTCCATGCTGCAGCTCTCCGGCGAGATTGAAGAAGCCGCCGTCATTCAGGATGTCCCCTGGATCAAGCGCATGACCCGCATCATCATTCCCATCCAGAAGTCCTCCATCATCAGCGGCTATCTGCTGCCGTTTATGACCTGCCTGCGCGAGCTGAGCCTCTTCATGCTGCTGTGCGTCCAGGGCTTCATCCTCTCCACCACGCTGGATTACTTTGATGAAATGGGTCTGTACGCCTTCTCCAGCGGCATCAATCTCATCCTCATCGTCACCATTCTCATCTGCAATGCCCTCGTCAATAAGGTCACCGGGGCCAGCCTTGATAAGGGAATAGGAGGTTAAACCATGCCAGAGATCAAACTTGAACACATCACCAAGCGTTGGGGAAAATTCTACGCGGTGGAGGACCTGAACCTCACCATCGCCGATAACTCCTTCGTCACACTGCTGGGCCCTTCCGGCTGCGGTAAAACCACCACCCTGCGCATGATCGCGGGCCTGGAAACCCCCACCAGCGGCCGCATCACCATCGGGGATCAGGTCGTATTCGATAGCGCCATGGGCATCAATGTTCCCGCCAATAAACGCCGTGTCGGCTTCCTGTTCCAAAACTACGCCCTATGGCCCAATATGACCGTTTACGAGAACATCTCCTTTGGCCTTACCAATGTCAAGGAGGACCTGCCCAAAATTGATTTCGACACCCGCGTCAACGCCCGCCTGGCGGAGATCCTCTCTGCCCCCGGCGAGGTGACCAAGGTACTGGCGGAATGCCGAGACAAAAAGGGCAAGCTGGATGACAAAAAAGCCCTGCTCAAGCTCATCGATACCTTTACCATCAGCCAGTTTACTGCCAAAAAGCTATTGGGCTACCACTTGGAAGATGGCAAAGATGTCAGTGCCGAAGCCGCCGCCCTGCGAGAAAAGGCGGAAGCCGCCCGTAAAGCACTGGAGGCCACCGGCGGCAGCTACGATGCCGATTATGCCATCTATAAGGACGGCCAGCCCGTCACCGAGGTGCGCAAGCTCACCAAAGAGGAAATTGACCTGACCGTGCGCCGTGTGGCCCGCATCGTCAAGATTGGCATGTTTATGGACCGCTACCCCGCCGAGCTTTCCGGCGGCCAGCAGCAGCGCGTCGCCATCGCCCGCACCCTGGCGCCGGAGCCCTCCGTCCTATTCATGGATGAGCCGCTCTCCAACCTGGATGCCAAGCTGCGCCTGGAAATGCGCTACGAGCTGCAGCGTCTGCATGTCGAAACCGGCTCTACTTTCGTCTATGTTACCCACGACCAGATGGAAGCCATGACCCTCGCCACCCAGATCTGTCTCATCAATAACGGTGTACTGCAGCAGTACCAGCCGCCTCTCACCGTCTACAACCACCCGCAGAACCTCTTTGTAGCGGATTTCGTCGGCAATCCCTCCATCAACTTTGTGGAGGCCAAGGGCGCCCAGCAGCCGGATGGCAGCATCACTCTCGATATTTTGGGCGGTGTCAAGGCCGTATTCCGTCCCCGCGAGGGTCTGGATCTCGCCGCCTGGTTTGCCGAGCGTGACCGCAAGGCCGCCGCGCACGCCGCCGAGCGTCTGGCCAAATCGCAGGAAAAGGGCTATGTGGAAAAGGGCAACAAGGACGAACCCTTCCGCTACCACATCGCCAAGGTCGAGGAGGAGGACGACTCCCTGCAGGAGGAACCCGTCCTCACCAATGAGGATCTCGTTCTCGGCATCCGTCCCGAGTTCCTCAACATCACCAGTGAAGCCCCCCTCAAGGGTGAAATTTACGGCGCCATGCCCACCGGTATGGAATCCACCATCAAGGTTTATGTCAATGGGTTCCTGCTCACCGGCGTGGTATTCGGCAGCAGCCTGTTCACCATCGGGGAGCAGCACAGCATCAGCTTTACCGGCCACCACATCATGCTGTTCGACCGTCAAAGCGGCGACTGCATCGCTCTCGGCTCTCTGGAAACCCTCTGATTTCTCCTCCCTATATAAAAAGCGCCCCCGTCCCGGATTGGGATGGGGGTACGCTTTTTTTAAATTTCCGCTTGCCGCGCAATCCAGCGTGCGCTCCTTCCGCTTACCGTCGCACCGCCCCCGCTTCGCTGGGGGGGCGGCGCTCCCCGCTTCAGGAGCGCACACCCGCTTTCTGCTGCTTATTCGTTCAGATCTTCTCTACACCCAGCGTGGCCTTTTCGCCGTTCAGGTCCCACTCCTTGGTATAGCCCACAGGGGTACCCACCGTCAGGCTCTCTGCCAGCGTCGCGCCGGTGATCTCCGCCTTTCTCGCTTCCGCCACAGCGGTCACCTTCTCGCTGCCCTCCATGGTGATGCGGATATGATCTGTCACCTCGAAGCCCGCTTCCTTACGCATGGTCTGCACCTTGCTGATGATCTCCCGCATGAAGCCTTCCTCGATGAGTGCCGGGGTCAGCACGGTGTCAATGGCAACGGTGATGTCACGGTCGGATACGGTATAGAAGCCCTCCCGCTGCGTTGTCTCGATCAGCAGATCATCGGCGGTCAGCTCCACCGGCCCCTCACCAAAGTCAAAGCTCAGCTTGCCTTCGCTGTCCAGAATCGCCTTGGCAGCACGGCCGTCCAGGTTCGCCAGCGCCTCGCGGATCTTGCCCAGCTGCTTGCCGTACTTGGGGCCAACAGTCTTCAGCTGCGGCTTAAAGTTGTAGCTCACAAAACCCTCCACCTCTTTGGTGAAGATGACCTCCTTGATGTTCAGCTCCTCCCGGATGATATCCATATAGAAGCCGTCCAGGTCCTTATCGGCCTTCACATACATCTCGGCAAGGGGCTGGCGGTTCTTGCGGTTGGCGCCGTTGCGGGCGGCGCGTCCCAGCTCCACGATGCGGATGATCTCATCCATTTTGCTTTCCAGCTCTTTGTCGATCCACTTCTCCTCCACGGTGGGGAAGTCACACAGATGGATGCTTTCCGGCGCGGTCTTATCAATGCTGCGGACAAGGTTCTGGTAGATCGCCTCCGCCAGGAATGGTACCATGGGGGCTGCCGCCTTGGCGATGGTCACCAGTGCCGTATACAGCGTCATGTAGGCCGCTACCTTATCAGCCTCCATGCCAGGGGCCCAGTAACGCTCGCGGCCGCGGCGCACATACCAGTTGCTCATCTCGTCCACAAAGCTCTGCAGCGCCTTCGCCGCCTCGGGGATGCGATAGTTCGCCAGGTTGTCATCCACCGCCTGTACGGTGCTGTAAAGGCGGCTCAGCAGCCAGCGATCCATTACCGTCAGGTCATCGGGGTTCAGAGTATATTTCGTCGCATCAAAGTTATCAATATTGGCATACAGCACAAAGAATGCGTAGGTATTCCACAGCGTGCCGATGAACTTCCGCTGACCCTCAATAACCGCCTTGCCGTGGAAGCGGTTGGGCAGCCACGGGGCGGAATTGATATAGAAGTACCAGCGGATCGCGTCGGCGCCGTAGGTCTCCAGCGCATCAAAGGGGTCAACCGCGTTGCCCTTGGATTTACTCATCTTCTGGCCGTTCTCGTCCTGCACATGTCCCAGCACAATGACATTCTTAAAGCAGGCCCGGTTGAACATCAGGGTGGAAATGGCGTGCAGCGAATAGAACCAGCCGCGGGTCTGATCCACCGCCTCGCTGATGAAGTCGGCGGGGAACTGCGCCTCAAACAGCTCCTTATTCTCAAAGGGATAATGGTGCTGCGCAAAGGGCATGGAGCCGGAATCGAACCAGCAGTCAATGACCTCCGGCACACGGTGCATCTTCTTGCCGCACTTGGGGCAGCGGATGGTCACGGCATCAATGAAAGGACGGTGCAGCTCGATGTTCTCGGGGCAGTCGTCGCTCATCTCCTTCAGTTCCTTAATGGAACCAACGGCATGGCGCTCGCCGCATTCGCACTCCCAGATGTTGAGGGGGGTGCCCCAATAACGGTTGCGGCTCAGGCCCCAGTCCTGGATATTCTCCAGCCAGTCGCCAAAGCGGCCCTTGCCAATGCTCTCCGGGATCCAATTGATAGTATTGTTGTTGCGGATGAGGTCATCCTTCACTGCCGTCATCTTGATGAACCAGCTCTCGCGGGCATAGTACAGCAGGGGGGTATCGCAGCGCCAGCAGAAGGGATAATCATGCTCAAACTTGGGGGCATCGTACAGCAGACCCCGGCTCTCCAGGTCCACCAGTACCTTGGGGTCGGCGTCCTTCACAAACAGCCCCGCAAAGGGCGTTTCCTCGGTCATATGGCCCTTGCCATCCACAAACTGCACAAATGGCAGGTCATAGCGGCGGCCTACCTGGGCGTCGTCCTCACCAAAGGCCGGCGCGATGTGAACGATGCCGGTACCGTCGCCCATGGTAACATAGTCGGCGCAGGTCACATAAAAGCCCTTTTTCTTCTGCTTCTCGGCGCACTCGGCAGCGCAGGTGAAAAGCGGCTCATATTCCTTATATTCCAGTGCGGTGCCGGGCATCTCCTCCAGCACCTCGTAGGCTGGGGCGTCCTCGGTCTTCAGCCGTCCCAGTACGGCATCCAGCAGCGGCTGCGCCAGGTAGTAGGTGTAGCCGTCGGCCGCCTTTACCTTGCAGTAGGTGTCCTTGGGATTGACACACAGCGCCACATTGCTGGGCAGGGTCCAGGGGGTGGTGGTCCACGCCAGGAAGTACGCATCCTCGCCCTTTACCTTAAAACGCACAATGGCACTGCGCTCCTTTACCGCCTTATAGCCCTGCGCCACCTCGTGGCTGGAAAGCGGGGTCCCGCAGCGGGGGCAGTAGGGCACGATCTTAAAGCCCTTATATAGCAGCCCGCGATCGTAAATACTCTTCAGCGCCCACCATTCGCTCTCGATATAATTGTTGTCATAGGTGACATAGGGGTTATCCATATCCGCCCAAAAGCCGACGGTGCGGGAAAAATCTTCCCACATGCCCTTGTATTTCCACACGCTTTCCTTGCAGTGCGCAATAAAGGGCTCCAGGCCGTATTTCTCGATCTGATCCTTGCCGTCCAGCCCCAGCTTCTTCTCTACCTCCAGCTCTACCGGCAGGCCGTGGGTATCCCAGCCGGCCTTGCGGGGCACCATATAGCCCTTCATGGTGCGGTAGCGGGGGATCATATCCTTGATAACGCGGGTAAGCACATGCCCGATGTGGGGCTTGCCGTTGGCCGTGGGGGGGCCGTCATAAAAGACATACGGGGCGCCCTTCTTGCGGGAATCAATGCTCTTTTCAAAGATATGCTCCTCTTCCCAGAAGGCCTCTATCTTCTTTTCCTGCTCCACAAAATTCACATTGGGAGAAACGCTCTGGTACATTTCGTATTTACTCCTTTCGTCTTGCCATTCCTTTTGTTTCGGTCTGCGGCAGGGCGGTCTTTCAGCTTACCTTCCCGGCGGCACGGCAAAAACGGTGTTGGGCTGCGTTGCCTTGCCCATCATCCGTTTTTCCCTTGCTCCGCCTTTTCGGTCTACCAATAAAAACCGCCCCATCCCATAACAGGACGGAGCGCCACGCACTTCGCTTATCAACCACCTATTACGCCGCACAGGGTATGCGGGAACCCGCTAACGGGGGATATCCGGAGAGCCCTACTCACCAATTCGGCGTTCAGGCCTCAGCTCAGGAGTGATCTTCCCGCACCGGACTTCGGCGCCGCGCTTTCACCATCCGCGGCTCGCTATGGCCTTTGTCATCGGGGGTACTGTCTCCGTCACAGCCTTTTATTACTACTATTAACGGGCTCATTTTAGCATAGTTTTACCGGGATTGCAACCCCTCCTCCGCTATGCTATAATAAAATTAGACTATATTAGTACGAAATGGAGGAACGCTGGAAGAACTGGAAAGCTCCTTCACCCGCCTGGAATGGCTCATTGCCCGCATCAATCTCACCAACTGCGCCGTCAAGGTCGAAGGCCGCTCCCTCACCGAGCTCATCGCCCGCCGCGATGTGCTCTCCCTGCGGGCGGAAGCCTACCGCCGCCTGGTGGAGGAAGCCAGCCAAAATACCCACCGCGCCACCCGCACCGAGATCAAGATCCTTTCCGCCGTCGATGTCCCCGCCCTGCAGCGGCAGGCCGATGATGCCTCCCGCGAGCTGCGCCTTCTGGATAACACCCTGCAGGCCACTAACTGGACCGCCGACCTGATGGAATAAGCAGAACGGCACAGTGGTAGCTTTCGGGTGTGGGCGTGATCTCCGCGACTGAGAATGAGTTCGCAAGCATTGGTTGTGCGAGGGCAGCACAGGGTTCGATTCCCTTTTTCATCGTTATGCCCCAATCGTGTATCCATGCATTGTTAATGCTTCATCGTTACTCCCTATCGCCGACCGAAAGTGAGGGCGGGTACGGGGCTTTGCCGTTTATAAAGAAAGTCCGGCTTCGGCCGGGCTTTTTCCTTTCCCTCCTGCTCGGAGGGAGGGAACCTTTCATAAGATACAAGTAAGGGGGAACCCTCTCTTGCGGGGTTCCCCCTCTTTGCAAAACAATCCGCCGGATCATTTTACAAATTCAACCCCTTTCGGAGCGCCCTCCGGTATAGGGGATTTCGCGCTCTGCGGAGCGCGCCCAAATGCGCTGCCTTTGGAAACCGCAAGCCTTTTATAAAAGGCTTGACCGAAAATTTCACATCTCTATATCAAAAGGCTCCCCGCCTCTCGGCAGGGAGCCTCGCCTTTTACTTACGCCTCGTTCTTCTTTTCGCCGTTCAGCCGGTTGATCTCTTCCTCCTCCAGCACACGGTAGGCCACCTTGCCCACCAGTGTCTTGGGCAGCTGCTCACGGAATTCGATCTCATACGGCATCGCGTATTTCGCGATATTCTTACGGCAGTACGCCATCAGAATATCCCGGTACTCGTCGCAGGGCTTCAGGCCCGGCTTCAGCATTACAAAGGCCTTGACCTTCTGCATCTTCAGGCTGTCCGGCACACCGATAACACAGCTCATCTGCACCAGGTCATGCGCGTCCAGAATGTTCTCCAGCTGGCTGGGATATACATTGTACCCGCTGGTGATGATCATGCGCTTGATGCGCTGCTTGAAGTAGATAAACCCGTCGTCGTCCATGTAGCCCAGGTCGCCGGTGTGCACCCACACCCGCCCGTCTGGATGGGTCTGCAGGGTCTGTGCAGTCTCCTCAGGATGGCCCACATATTCCATCATCACGGTCGGACCGCTGATGCAAATCTCACCCTCCTCGCCGTAGGGCAGGCTCTCCTGGGTACCGGGCTTCACAATGTCATAATAGGTATCGGGGAACGGCAGGCCGATGGAGCCCTCCTTCGCCATATGGGTGGGAGTCAGGCAGCTGGCGGTCACACACTCGGTGGTGCCGTAGCCCTCCCGCACCTGAATCACCGCGTGGTGGTCAAACAGGAACTTGTCAAACCGCTTTTTCAGCTCGATGGAAAGGCTGTCGCCGCCGGAGAACACACCCTTCAGGAAGCTTAGGTCGGCGCCGTCCATGGTGGGGACACGCAGCAGCGCCTCATACAGGGTAGGCACACCGGCAATAAAATTGCACTTGTGCTTCAGGATCAACTTGGCGTAGCTCTGGGGGGTAAAGCGGGGCACCAGCACGCACCGGCCGCCCTGGGAGAGCATCGAGTGAATGGAAACGCCCAGGCCAAAGCCGTGGAACATCGGCATCACGGCCAGCATCTTATCGCCGGGGCGGAACATCGGGTTGGTGGCAATGATCTGCTGCCCCAGCGCGTTAAAGTTGAGGTTGGAAAGCAGGATTCCCTTGGTAATACCGGTGGTGCCGCCGCTATACAGAATAACGGCCGCGTCCTTGCCTTCCTTCTTCACCTTGTACTTCCAGCGGTAGCGGTTGCCCATCTGGAAAAACTCTTTCCAGCGGATAATGGGCGCGTCGGCCGGGATCTTCTGGATCTTTCTGCCCTCGGTCAGCATATAGCCCACCTTGATGGGCTTGGAAAGCTCATCCTTGATGCTGGCGATGATAACATTATTCAGGCTCTCCACATTCTGCCGGATGGCCTCAAACTTGTGATAGAACTGATCCAGCGTCAGCGCGCAAATGCTCCCGGATTCCTTCAGGTAGAATTCGATTTCCTTCTCGCTGGAAAGGGGGTGCACCATATTGGCAATGCCGCCCACCAGGTTTACCGCGTAGAACATAATAACGGTCTGCGGGCAGTTGGGCATACAGATGGTGATCTTATCCCCTTCACGGATGCCGATGGCCTTCAGGGCGCGGGCGCACAGGTTTATCTGCTCCACAAACTTTTTGTAGGTGGTGCTGCGGCCCATAAAGTCATAGGCAATATAGTCAGGGTATTTCTCGGCGATCTTCTCCACCGCCTCGTACATGCTGCCCTGGAAGTAATCCAGCGTTGCAGGTACATCACCCAGATTGGCGATCCACGGGGTTCTGGTCTCAGTGATGGTCATAGTCTACCTCCTCATTGGCGGGGCGCTCCAGCAGTTCGGGGTGCTCCAGCAGATATTTCAGCAGCTTGATGCTCTTGGAATAATAATAGCCGTCCGCCAGGCGCTCATCTATGGTCAACCCCAGGTCCAGCGTCTCACGCATTTCATAGCTGCCGTCAGCGGTAAAGTAGGGCGCCGCCTTCTTTTCGCCCACAATGCAGAACAGCGAGCAGGTGCCCCAGTTGGTCAGATGGTGGTAGCCGCACTTCAGCCCAATGGAGCCGAGATTGGAAAGCACCACCGAGGAATAATAGGGGTCGCTTTCCACCATGCTTTTGGGCACCCAGCCGTGGCGGTCCAGCCAGCAGATGATCTTGATCGCCGTTTTGGAAAGCCAGCGAGGCATCTTGTTCAGGATATCCATAGCGCCCTCGGTAGAGTCCCCCGTTTCCTCGCTGCGGCAGTTCATTATCTTCTTAAAGAGCTGCTCATGCAGGGTGTCCACCGTTTCCTCATCCTTTGCGTGGATAAAGGCCAGCGATTCGCCGCCGTTATCGCTGAATTTCTTCTTGACGATAAAGGAGGCGGTCACCTCATTGCGTTGGTAAAAGTTGCAGTTGGCAATAAAGCGGTTCAGCTTCGGCCGCAGCGTAATGACCTTGATAAGCGCCGCGGTGATGATGTGAAACATGGTATAGGGGAATACTTTCTCCCCCTCGTTCTTCTTTTTCAGGTACTCATTGATGGGGGTCAGGTCCACCCGCAGCCCAATGTAGGCCTCATTATCGCAGCGGTTCGGGTAGATAATGCCCGTAATGTAGTGCAGGGAATCCAGCTCCCGCAGCAGGCGCCCGTCCCGGCGGTCTCCTCTGCGGCGTTTATACTGCTCTGCCATTCGTAGTTACTCCTTTTCTTCTGTCTTTTTCCCCAAAAGGCCGCTTACCGCGCCGGTCAGCAGCTTCTGCGCCTTCTCGGCCATCTGCCGCAGCGTTACCCGCTGGGCCGTCAGCCAATCGTAGTACATCGAAAGAACGCCGGAAACCGCGAAATCCGCCGCGGCCTCCACATCCTCCTCTCCCACCTCGGCACCAGCATTTTCCGTTATCTCATCCTTCACCATCTTGGCAATGGAATTTTTCAGCCGGTACATCAGGAAGTAGCGGGAGCGCCGGTTTTCCAGGTAGCAGGAGTAGGTCTCGTGCTCCTGCAGGGCCTTGTCCACCCGGCTCAGGATGGTATAAAGGTCGTGCCGGTTATCCCAGATGTCGCTTTGCGCCAGCTGGGCCATCACCCATCCCTCTATCTCGTTTTCCAGCTCCTGCAGCGCCTCATCCACACTGGCATAGTGCAGGTAAAATGTCTTTCGGCTGATCTGCGCTTTCTCGGTCAGCTCCGAAACATTGATCTGGGAAGCGTCCTTCTGGTTCAGCAGCGAGAGCAGTGCGCAGCGGATAGCCTCCCGGGTGCGCAGCATGCGCTTATCCATGGGCTGGCTGGCCGTTGTCATCGCTCTCACTCCTTTCTGGGAAAAATCTAACTTTCCATGCTTTTCGCGGGCGCGGTTCACCCCCACGGAAGCATCGTAAGGCCGATTATAATACACACAGTGTGTATTTGTCAATTTATCCCCCCGCACTTTTCACCCAACCTTCACCCAATGGGGTGC
>PPYF01411590.1_pt1 | contig 14744 bp, 14 predicted proteins | sample 1559871 | NCBI WGS metagenome assembly PPYF01 (sample SAMN08240021, study PRJNA423297) | Human gut metagenome, whole genome shotgun sequencing project. | reverse complement strand
AGCGAACATTAGTCAACACACGAAACAAAAAAGTAGCAGAGAACTGCTACTTTTTCTTTTATTCTTCAATTTCGATTTCAAGAGCATCGCCCAAATCAAGAGTCACTTCTTGGTTAGAACTTGTTTCTACTGCTGAACTTGCTTTAGAGCCTTCTTCCTCTTCGATCAAACCATATTGAACACGAACTTGGTGGTCAATTTCATCAAAGATTTCTGGATGATCTGCCAAGTATTTCTTCGCATTTTCAGAACCTTGTCCGATTTTTTCACCCTTGTATGAGTACCAAGCACCTGCTTTTTGGATGATATCCAAATCACTTGCAATCTTCAAGAGTTCACCAGTTCTAGAAATACCTTCCCCGTACATGATTTCAACAAGAGCTTCCTTGAACGGTGGAGCAACCTTGTTTTTCACAACTTTGATCTTCGTTTCTTTACCGACGTTAGTATCTTTTTGGTCGCCAGTTCCCTTAATTTGTGTGCTTCCACGAACGTCTAAACGAACTGAAGCATAGAATTTAAGAGCACGTCCACCAGGAGTGGTTTCTGGATTACCAAACATAACTCCAACTTTTTCACGCAACTGGTTGATGAAGATTGCAATTGTCTTTGTCTTGTTGATAGAAGCTCCGAGTTTACGCATAGCTTGGCTCATCATACGAGCTTGAAGACCAACGTGGCTGTCTCCGATATCCCCATCGATTTCCGCACGAGGTACAAGAGCTGCAACCGAGTCAATAACGACAAGGTCAACTGCACCTGAGTCAATCAATTTTCCTGCAATTTCAAGACCTTGCTCACCTGAGTCTGGTTGTGACAAGAGCAATTCATCAATATTCACTCCAAGAGCTGCTGCATAGGCTGGATCGAGCGCGTGTTCCGCATCGATAAAGGCTGCAATTCCACCTTCTTTTTGTGCTTGTGCTACAGCGTGAAGGGCTACTGTTGTCTTACCTGATGATTCTGGACCGTAGATTTCAATGATACGTCCCTTTGGATAACCACCTGAACCAAGTGCAATATCAAGGGCCAAAGAGCCTGAACTCATTACTTGCACTTTTTGCTCGGCACGTTCACCTAAACGCATGATTGAACCCTTACCGAAGTCTTTTTCAATCAATTTAAGCGCATCATTCAAAGCTTTTTCACGATCAGCTCCAAATTTTTTCCCAATTTCATCTAATTTTTTTGTTGGTTTTTTCGCCATTTTGTTCTCCTATATTTTAATGATTCTAAGAACCTTCTTCTATTATATCAAAAGTCAGTCACTTAATAAAGCTTTGCGAACTAAGTTAAACGCATGCATAACCGCAATCTTACGAACATCCGCTCGGCTTCTTCCAGCTATATTGACTTGAATGACTTCGGTACCTGATGCTTGAGATAGGCCGATGAAAACTGTCCCTGCTGGATGCCCTTCTAGGCTATCCGGACCAGCTACTCCTGTCAAGCTAATCCCAAAATCTGACTGAGTTTTGAGGCGTGCCTGCTCAGCCATTTTTTCCGCAGCAAATGCTGAAACGACTCCATGTTCTTGCAACTCTACTTGTGGAATGTCTAACATCTTAGCTTTTTCTTCCAGGCTATAAGTGACAAAACCACCTTTAAAGATTGTTGATGCTCCCGAAAAGTTTGCCAAAGTCGCTTGGAAAAGCCCTGCTGTCAAACTTTCTGCAGCTGTGATGGTTTGCTTTTTCTTTTTCAACGCCTCAACAACTACGCTGGCTAGACTCGCTTCTTCGCCATAACCATAGCAGATTTCCTTTAAAGCAATTCCTTCAAAAGTCTGACGTGCAAGGATTTTTTCCTCTATATTGTCCAAGGCCTTTCTAGCTTCTTCTTGACTAGTAGCCTTTGTAGACAAACGCAGAGTCACCTCGCCTGTTTTTGCATACGGTGCTATGGTTGGATCCGTCTGCTCTTCAATCAAATCTGATAAAATCGTCACTAGCTGGCTTTCACCAATGCCAAAGAAACGTAGCACACGTGAGTACAACTTAGCTCCTGTTGTCAATCTTGGTAACAGCTCATTTAAAACCATTGGTTTCAGTTCACTTGGCGGACCTGGTAGGACAACATAAGTCACGCCATCTACCTCAATCATACCACCAACCGCTAGTCCCGTTTCATTTGGGAGCGGGATTGACCCCTGAACAATTTGTGCCTGGCGCTCATTATTTGGAGTCCGAGCATAGTCTGGTCGATGAGCAAAGAAATCATCCAGTTTAGCCTGTGCTTGCGGGTCAAACACTAGATTTTTTCCCAAAAATTTTGCCAATGTTTGTTTAGTCAAGTCATCCTCTGTCGGTCCCAATCCTCCCGTTAAGATAACCAGATTACTCCGTTTCTGAGCAATCTCCAACAAGGATATGAGTCGAGTTTCATTGTCTCCCACGGCCGTCTGGAAGTAAACATCTACTCCGATTTCAGCTAGCTTTTCAGACAAAAACTGAGCATTGGTATTGACGATTTGACCTGTTAGAATTTCTGTTCCAACAGCTATAATTTCCGCTTTCATTTTTTCCTCCTACTTACCTATTCGGATTTCTTTGAAAAAATCGCAGGAAAATTCCTACGATTTGAGTATTCATTTCTTATTGTTCTGGTTGTACTTGTTGCCCTTGCTGCACTTGTTGTTCCTGATCTGCAACAGAACCAGTTGTTTGTGGCAAGCGACCATAAATATTTTCATACAAGACAGCATTTGTCTCTAATTCCGTAACTTCTGGTTTGTCCAATGAACGACGCAAAAGATTTTGCATCTCTAACATATGAGCAGATGATACGATTTGGTAGGATGTTCCGTCAATCATTGCATCCTCTCCACGCAACTGTTGAGATTCAATGTTTTTAAAGGAATCTTGGTAACCCATCAACTGAGGAATGGTTGTTGTCGTAATCTCGATATTTGTCTGCATATTATCGCTAAGAGCCTTCAGAATTTCTTGGTAGTGACTAACACTATTCAAGCTAAGAATCTTCTCAACAATCTTTTGAATAACTTCGCGCTGACGTTTCTGACGACCGTAATCTCCTTCTGGATCTTGATAGCGCATGCGTGAATACACCAGCGCCTCTTCACCATTTAGTGTCTGTTCTCCAACACCGATAGAAATCGTATTAAATGGCTCCTGGTCTTGGATAGAGATTGGGAAACCTAGAGTATTGTTTACTGTGATACCACCGACAGCATCAACCATTCTTTGAAGACCATGCATATTGACCATCACGTAACGGTCGATATGGATATTCATCATTTTCTGAATAGTTGAAATAGCTAGTTCTGCCCCACCATCAGCATAGGCAGCATTGAGTTTCGCTTCTCTCACACTACCATCTGGTTGTTGGATTTGTGTCAGGATATCACGTTCCAAACTCATCATCACAACTTTCTTGGTTTTAGGATTTACTGTTACCAAGATCATCGAATCACTGTTACCCGCCCATGGGTCTGTACGCTCAACGTTACCTGTATCCACACCCATCAGTAAAATTGTCAAAGGCTCAGTTGCCTCGATGACTTTAGTTTCTTCCCCAATTTGTTTATAGGTTTTGGCCAAAGTCTGCGTACTTTGTTGATAAATAGTATAGGCATAAGCTCCCACACCAAGAACTGTCACAAGAACAAAGCCTAAAAACATTCCGATTATTTTTTTTGCCATACATTTATTCGTCTATCAGTCGACCCATTTGGTAAACATCAAGAAACTCTCCTCCCTTTATACAAGCACCACGTTCCTGTAATCCTTCTATGATAAAGCCCATCTTTTTATACAGATGAACAGCTGCAAGATTGCGTTTTTGAACTGTTAATTGTAAACGTCGAATACTTCCACTCGATTTGGCCCATTCAATAGCTTCTTCCAACAGGATACTACCGAGACCATTTCCCCAGTATGCTTTTTTGATGCCCAAAAAGACATCGCCAATATGTCGAACTCGTGGACGTTGATCCGCCGTAATATTGATGACTCCTGCTAACTCATCATTCAAAAAAGCTAGTAGAGTAATCTGGTTATCCGACTGGGCTTGCTTGTCAATAAAATGTTGCATTGCAGATTCAGTCATTGCAATTCCATTTTCATCTAGGCTAGTAAAGCTAGATTCCTGACCAATCTGATCCAAAAGTGTAATAAGAGCTGAAGCATCTTGGATTTCTGCTTCACGGGTTAAAAGATCATACTCCATCCGTCAACCTCTGCAAGAGCTCTGTTGCTCGTTGACCATGGGCATGAAAGACAACTTCGCGTCCCTCACCATCTTTCAGGATTTCTAATTCTAGATAATCTGATGGAAGGTCCTCACCCAATAGGTGTCCCCACTCAATAACTGTCACACCTGAACCAAAAAGAAATTCATCCAAGTCGATAGAATCTGCATCTCCTTCAATGCGATAAACATCCAAGTGATACAAGGGGAGACGTCCTTCATATTCTCGAACGATGGTATAAGTAGGACTCTTAATCATTTGATGAATCCCTAGGCCTCTAGCCAGGCCCTTGGTTAGCGTTGTTTTACCAGCACCTAATTCACCGGTCAAAATCAATACATCATTTTTCTCCAGCAAAGAGCCTAATTCTTGTCCAAGAGCAATGAGTTCATCTTCATTTTTTATGTGCATGTTATCATTATACCAAAAAGTTTTCTTTTGCGACATTTCTACTAATAAAAAAGGAGGAGATTTCTCCTTCTTTTTTTAAAGTTTTTGTCATTAGTTAAGAGCCATGCTGATGTAGTTCAAGATGAACAAAGCATCCAAAATCCAGATCATAACATGTACTTCTTTGATTTGACCTTTAACAATCTTTGTCAAAGTATAAGTCAAGAAACCAACGGCAATCCCCTGTGTGATTGAGTAACTGAATCCCATAAAGATAGATGTAAAGAAGGCTGGAACTGCTTCTGACATATCATCCCAAGGAATGTTTTTCAAGTTAGAGAGCATCATAATCCCGACAATAATCAGAATTGGTGCAGTCGCAGCTGTTGGAACAATCGCTAAAAGTGGGCTAAAGAAACTTGACAAAGCAAAACAGATTGCAACAACTAGGGCTGTCAAACCAGTACGTCCACCAGCACCGATACCTGCTGCTGACTCAACATAAGTCGTAACGTTTGAAGTACCTGCAATGGCACCTACTGAAGTTGCCACCAAGTCAGAGTAAAGAGCTTTATCCAATTTAGCTGACTCATGGTTTTCACCACTTGTCGCAACGATACCAACTTTTTCTCCAGTACCGATAAGAGTACCGATAGTATCAAAGATATCTGTCAATGAGAAGGCAAGAATAGCCATCAAAGTTTCTGGCAAACGAGAAGTATTGGAAATCAAAGATCCTAAACCTTCTGAACCAAGAGCAGCACCAAACAAAGTTCCTAGGTCGTTAACTGCTGATGAAAGATTGTTGCTAGCGAAGTCAATCCCTGACACATTAACAAGACCAACTGCAATGGCAAGAACAGTCGTTGTTAAAATAGAAAGGATGATCCCACCTTTGATACCTTTAACAACAAAGAAGATAGTAATAGCAAGACCTGCAAGAGCTACCAAAACTGCTGTAGTATTGAAATCTACTAATCCTGGAACGGCTGAAGCATTTGCAGTAATCGCCGCTTGAGCCTTATCTGCTCCTTCACCTGCTACAGTATAAGTACCTGGGTCAATTGAGAATTTCAAAAGACCAGCATTCTTAATACCAACGTAAGCAAGGAAAACACCAATACCAGCTGAAATTGCTGAGCGAAGTGTTGTAGGAATAGATTCAATGATCATTTTACGAACATTGGTCAATGTAATAATCAGCGAAATAACTCCACAGATGAAGACCATCCCAAGAGCTTCTTTCCAAGTATAACCCATCCCAAATACGACGGTAAAGGTAAAGAAGGCATTTAGTCCCATACCTGGAGCTTGTGCATATGGCAAGTTAGCATAGAAAGCCATCATCAAAGTCCCCACAACAGAACCGATGATTGTTGCCAAGAATACACCTTGAACAGGCATTCCTGTTTGTGAAAGCATTTGAGGGTTTACAAAGAGAATATAACTCATTGCAAAGAAAGTTGTTAAACCAGCAAGAACCTCTGTACGGACGTCTGTCCCGTGCTCTTTTAGTTTAAATAGTTTGTCCATTTTTAATCTCCTTTGTCATTTTACGAACAATATGACTATTATAACACCAATCATTCATCTTTTCAAGGTATTTTTACCGAATTATAAAAATCTTATCAGATATTATTCTTTTTGTTTTTACTTATTGTCAGCTTTTCTCTTAGCTTTTTGATATAATAGAAAACATCTTATCTGAAACTAGATTCGGGAGGATTTTATGACTAAAAAAATGATTGCCGTTGATTTAGACGGAACTCTACTCAATTCTGAAAGCAAACTTTCTGACTTTACTATTGAAACAATTAAAAAAATCTCTAAAAAAGGCCACCAAGTCGTTATTGCAACCGGTCGCCCATATCGTATGGCCAAAGATTTTTATGACCAACTTGAACTTGAAACCCCTATGATCAATTTCAACGGTTCACTTACTCATCTGCCAGGTAAGACTTGGAAACATGAAAAGTGTCTGACTGTGGACAAAAAATATCTCTTGGATATCGTAAAACGAAAAGAAGAGATTGAGGCAGACTTTATCGCTGGAGAATATCGTAAAAAGTTTTACATTACGGCCCCAGACCAAGAAATTGCCGATCCTAAATTATTTGGTGTTGAAAACTTTCGCCCAGAAAATCAATTCAAGTCTGACTTAGTGACCAAGGGACCTAACTGTATTCTATTACAAACTAGGGCAGACGATAAATATGCACTAGCTGAAGAGATGAACAGCTTTTACAAGCACCAACTCAATATTAACACTTGGGGTGGGCCTTTGAACATTCTCGAATGTACTCCCAAAGGTGTCCACAAGGCTTTTGCCCTCGAATACCTTCTCAATGTCATGAATATCGACAAACAGAATTTGATTGCCTTTGGTGACGAACACAATGACCAAGAAATGCTCTCTTTTGCAGGTAAAGGCTATGCTATGAAAAATGCAAATCCTGCTCTCTTACCCTTTGCAGACGAGCAATTACCATTGACCAATGAAGAAGATGGTGTCGCTCACTTTTTACAAGAGCAGTTCCTATAAATTATAACCTATAAATCAGTAGTTCTATACTTTTGGCTAAAATACGGGCCCTTGAGTATAGAACTTTTTTTTAAATAATTATCCATAAAAAAAGGATTTGCACCTGTTTTGTCCAGATCCAAATCCTTTAAAATATCTATTTTTTTAAAACAATACGATCTGAAACCTCACGGTCCATATCATCGATGATGATTTGGTTCTCTTCTGCCACATAAATCTTGACGTCGTCTCCGATGATGACTTTCTGACTTTCTGGTTCGAAGGTTACCTTCTTAACTTCCTGTACTCCTTCCGCTTCCACTTCTGTTCACGTTCCGGTATTACCAGTAACGACAAGCGTAATGCTATCACCCTCGTCCTGCCCCTTATAGGTACCATCCATATTGACGGTTGTAGCACTTGTAGCGCTAGCTGTTGTTGACTCAGATACCTGACTTGTTATCACTTCTGAACTAGTGCTTGCTTGTGGTGTCGAAGATGTTTGTCCTTTTGTTGAACAAGCAACTAAGAGACTAAGACTTGCCAGTGTTGCAAGAGAAAGTGTGATTTTTTTAAATGACATAATATCTCCTTTCTTTTGGTGACTAAAAGTAGCAAAAGCCTGATGAAACATTCCACCTCAACTATATCAAATAAGGGAAGGGAGGTCAATCAATAGATTCATAACCCAAGAGGTATGCACGGACCTCTGATATAAAGTAGAGAGAACCTGTCACAAACAGTAACTCTTTCTCCCCTGCAGAACTTTCAAAGCCATCTAAAAACTCTCGATAGGAAGCAACCTTCTGATAATCTCCCAAGTCCTGCTCCTCCAAAGAACCTTGATAATCAAAGCTAGTAACATAGAGAGGGAGGTCTGGTAAATGTTTCGTCAGATATCCAAGCATACCACTGTAATCTTTACGCTTTAAAGCTCCAAAAAGAATTTGAGCTTGATAACCTTGTTGATTTTTTTCCTGGATAAATTCAACCAAACGCTCTAAGGCTGGTAGGTTGTGAGCCCCATCCAGATAGATGTTTTGGTTGATGACTTCTAAGCGCCCAGCCCATCTTGTATGTTGTAAAGCTCTTTGAACCGCATCTTCATGAACCTTCTCACCTCTCTGATCCATAAACAATAGAAAGGCTTGTATGGCAAGAGCTGCGTTTTCCTCTTGATAAGCCCCTTCCAAACCTAGTTTTAGTTGGTTCAGATTCGCAAGAGAAGAAGAAAAATGACCATTCTTGAAAGAAAAATCTCGATCAGCTTGGTAGAGAGTCACATCCAAATCATGAGCAGTTCTTTGACAAACGAACTGTGCCTCCGGTGCTAGATTGGCAATAATAGCTGACTTGCCTGACTTAAAAATCCCTGCTTTCTGCTCAGCAATAGCTGATAAACTATCTCCCAAAGTCTCCTGATGATCGAGGCCGATGGACGTGATAACAGCAATCTCTCCAGTTACCACATTAGTGGTATCAAGTAGTCCACCAATTCCAACTTCCAGCAAAACCAGCTCCACTTCTTGCTCCCTAAAATAGAGTAGAGCAATCAAGGTCAGCAACTCAAAAAAAGATAACTGATCGTGGGTTTCTAGAAGTTTCAGCTCCATTTTCTTAACTTGATCAGCTATACGAATAAAATCGGCATCCGATATGGGATTCCCATTGATGCAAATACGATCATGAATGCTGACAATATGGGGCGAAGTAAAGGTCCCAACTTTCTTGCCGTGAGAGACAAAAAGCTCTCTCATAAAGGCAATGGTCGACCCTTTCCCATTTGTTCCCGTCACATGGATAATTGGATAGGTTTGCTCAGGATTCTCCAGTAAATCCACTGCTTTTTGCATCCGTCCCAAACCTGATCTAAAATTCAATCCAATCCGACTATGGAGCCATTTTTCTACTTCAAACACGCTTATCTCCTTAATCCTTAATAAAAAAGCGAAGATTCTCTTCGCTTTTTACTTCATTTGCTAGAACCTAGCTTGTTTTAATTTCAATATGGGGTAGAATCCCCCCCGGATGTTCCAACTCTTTCTAGTTTCTAGGAGTTGGGCTAAAAACATCCACTGGACTTACCAGTTCTCTCTTATTTCAAGGAACTGGGCTAAAAACATCCCCGAAATTACCAGTTCTCTCTTATTTTAAGGAACTGGGCTGATACAGTCTCCCAGACTTACTTACGGTTTTTATTTTTTAGCGTAAGGGTAAAAATGTTCACTGAACATTTTTACTCCTCCATAAAGCTGTTGAAGACTTCTTCAATCATGTTCCATTCGTCATCTGAATCTTCAGGAATTGGTTGCAATTCGCCTTCAGTTCCATCTTCATTTTCGATGAATGAGTAAGCTTGGATTTCAACTTCTCCGTTTTCATCTTCTTCTGCATTAACTGGTACAAGAAGGACATAATTTTTACCAAATTCTTCTTTCCCATCAATAGTCAAAAGGATTTCAAATAAAGTTTCGTTTCCTTGCTCATCTACAAGTGTAATAAGTTCACGTTCTTCGTGATCGTGGTTGTGATCGTGTGACATAGTTTCTCCTCTGTCTTAAAATTTTCTATCTAAATAATTTTGCAAAATCAACTGAGCCGCTAATTTATCAATAACTTTTTTACGCTTGTTACGACTAATGTCTGCTTGCTCAATCAACATGCGTTCCGCAGCAACCGTGGTCAAGCGCTCATCCTGGTATTCTACTGGCAAACCAAAGAGTTCTTCCAGTTTTTCTCCATAGGCTTGACTCGCTTCTACTCGCGGTCCACTGGTATTGTTCATATTTTTAGGTAAACCAACAACAAAGCGCTCCACCTTATAGGTGTCAACCAATTCCTTGAGTCGTTCAAAACCGAACTCTCCTTGATCTTCATTGATTTGGATGATTTCAAGCCCTTGCGCTGTAAAACCTAACGGATCGCTAATCGCTACTCCTACCGTTTTGGAACCAACGTCCAATCCCATAATTCTCATTGGTTATAGATCGACTCCTTGTCCCTTAAGGTAGTAGCGAACCAATTCTTCAACAATCTCATCTCGTTCATATTTACGGATTTGATTTCTTGCGTTATTGTAGCGAGGAACGTATGCTGGGTCTCCACTGAGAACATAGCCCACAATTTGATTAATAGGGTTATACCCCTTCTCATTCAAGGAAGCATAGACTTCTGTCAATGTTTCGCTAATCTCTTTTTTATTGGAATCGTCCAATTTAAAACGTACGGTTTCTTCAGTAAATCCCATTCTAACACCCTCTTTCCTTAGAATAGTACTATTATAGCACATTCACAGCCGTTCTACAAATCACACAGTCTGATTTTGTTGATTTTCTGCGACTTTCTTACTGGACTGTCGCACCACTCGCAACTCGATTTGCGATATACTCTTCTGGTTCGTTTTTTAGTAGATTTTCCAAACCAACATTTTTTAAATATTCGCTTTCGCTTGCCTTTTTAACATCTAGGACTTGAAAATCATAACTTGTTTTGGTTTCAATCTCAGTCTCACTTAAAAGATTGGTTTCAAGGCTAAAACCAGGAATTTTTCGAGCTGCTTGAACTGACTCATCTTTGTCTTCCTCTTCTTTCAAAGCACTCTTTGCCTGCTCTAATCCATGCTCGGCAATGTAGCTCTTGAGTTCATCTGAAACTTGTCGTTTTTGCTGAATCGTTAATGTCAAAAATTGTTTACCCTTATAGGTAATTGTCTGGGTTTGCTGTACACCATTTTCGTCAACAGGTAGAACAAGAGTCTTGGTTACAACTGTATTGTTATTCGCATTTTCTAAAACAGGTAGAGTTGATTGGAGAGCTTCTGTCGTTGTATCTTTAGAAGGCTCCGCGGATTCTTTTTTCTGACCACAGCCAGCTAGTAAAAATAGAAGGGCAACTGTACCGATAACTATCTTTTTCATATTCAATTTTCCTTATTTACATATCAAATAAGGCCAGGAGTCACTCCCAGCCTTTATGTTTTATAGTGCTGCACGTAAACGTGCTTCTGCATTTTCTACATTGCGGACAGAGCGTGGCAAGAAAGCACGAATATCGTCTTCCTTATAGCCGACTTGCAATCGTTTCTCATCAACGAGAATCGGACTTTTTAGGATACGTGGTGTCTCCATGATTAAGTTAAGCACTTCATTGACACTCAAATCTTCGATATCAACTCCAAGAGCTTTAGCGTAGCGATTCTTTGATGATACAATGCTCGCAATTCCATTGTCTGTTTTTGTAAGAATATCTAATAATTCTTCTCTAGAAATTCCTTCTTTACCGAGGTTTTGTTCTTTATAACTTAACTGGTGGGCATTAAGCCAGGTTTTCGCTTTTTTACAGCTAGTACAACTTGAGACTGTATAAATTTTGATCATGTACCTACCCCTTTCGCTACATGTTACTATCAGTTTATTCTATTATACCATAAAAAACATCCGACTTGCGACCTATTTTTAAAAAAATTTAACTTTTTCCCCAGTTTTTTCCCTTTTTTCTTGACAAAACACGAACTATAACCATTCTTTGTACTTCTTAATGTATAATTTTTTAATAACAGTGACGCTAAACATATACAAGAAAATAATACCGACCAAAAACAAGAAGTATGGCAGTCCCAACGGAGCTAAATGAAGGATATTTACTAGTGGTCCATAAGGTAAACTAGTTACAAAGAAAGCTGCAACCAAAGTTGTAAAAATCACAAGCCAAGCCGGTCTGCTTTGTAGAAAAGGAACTTTTGCGGTACGAAGCATATGGATAACCATGGTTTGAGACCACATAGATTCGATGAACCAACCTGTTTGGAACAAGATAATAAACTGAAGGGCAGATTCTGATCCATGAACATAATGATGACCTGTCACCAAAGGAACAATGATAAAGTAGAGGAAGATAAAGGTCAAAATATCAAAGACAGATGAGATTGGACCCATCCAAACCATAAATCGCGTAATGGATTTTGCTTCCCATGTATGGGGTTGTTTGAGGAAGTCTTGATCCACATTATCAAATGGCAATGCCACACAAGACAAATCATAGACTAGATTTAGGACAATGAGATGAACAGGAGCCATTGGTAAAAATGGCAAGAAGATACTCGCAACAAGGAGTGAGAAGATATTCCCAAAGTTTGAACTAACGGTCATCTTGATGTACTTGGTCATGTTAGCGTAGACCTTACGACCTTCAACGATACCAGTTTCAAGAACCATGAGATCCTTGTCTAGCAAAATAACATCCGCAGTTTCCTTGGCGATATCAACTGCTGTATCCACAGAAATACCAACATCCGCCACCTTCATAGATGGGGCATCGTTAATACCATCTCCCATATAACCAACACCGTGACCATTTCTCTTTAACTGTAGAATGATACGCGCTTTTTGGTCAGGTGACAATTTAGCAAAGACTGTTACTTTTTCAACAACATCTGCCAATTCTTGGTCTGTCATTTGGTCGATATCAGCTCCCAAAAGGATGTGTTCAACATCCAAACCAACCTTTTCACAGATGGCTTGGGTTACTTTTTCGTTATCCCCAGTTAAAATTTTTGTTTTGACACCATGCTCAAGCAGAGCTTGAATAGCAGGTGCTGCAGATGGTTTTGGTGGATCCAAAAAGGCAAGGTAACCCGTAAGGATCATGTCACTTTCATCAGTCACAGCATAGGCATAATCTTCTCGTAGACCTGACTTGTAACCTACACCCAAGACACGCAAACCTTGGCGGTTTAATTGCGCAACTTCTGCTAGTACTTCTTGGCGAATGTCTTCGGTTAAAGGAATGATCTCTCCGCGGTACTCCACATGTGTCGAAATGTTCAACATTTCTTCTAAAGCGCCTTTGGTAACCATACTAACGACATTGCTGTCATCTTTAACGATGACACTCATGCGTCTACGTTCAAAGTCAAATGGAAGTTCGTCGATTTTTTGAAAGCTAGTATCCAAATTTTGTAGAATAGCATGTTCTTTAGCTTCTTTTTCAGTTCTACTGATAATGGCACGGTCCATCAAGTTTTTCAAACCGGTTTGAAAATGTGAATTTAGATAAGCTCTTCTTAAGACCGCCATATCCAAATCACCGTGAATATCCAAAGGATATTCTAAAACAATCTCATCCTGCGTTAAAGTTCCAGTTTTGTCCGTACATAGGATATCGATTGCTCCTAAGTCTTGGATAGCATTGAGTTTTTTGATGACTACCTTTTCCTTGGCCATGATAATGGAACCTTTTGCTAAGCTGGCTGTAATAATCATCGGAAGCATTTCTGGTGTAAGACCGACACCGACGCTCAAGGCAAATACTCCAGCCTCTAGCCAGTCTCCATCGGTCAATCCATTTGCGAAAAACACGATTGGAACCATGACAAGCATCAAGCGGATCAAGAGCCAGGAAATGCTATTCATTTCACGCTCAAAAGAAGTTGGTTCATCGTAAGTATTAAGAGTTTGCTCAATAGCTCCCATCATGGTGTCATCACCAACCGCTAGAACCATAGCCGTAGCACTTCCTGAGATAACGTTTGTCCCCATGAATGCCAAAGATTCTGCTTCTAAGAGGCTATCTACATTTTGATTGGTGGCTTTATTTAAAGCAAGCTTTTCAACTGCATCACTTTCTCCAGTCAAACCTGACTGTTGAACGAAAAAGTCGCGGGATTCAAATAAGATAACATCTGCTGGAATCATGTCTCCCGCACTCAATTTCACGAGGTCTCCCACAACCAACTCATCGATTGGCAACTCTTGTTCAAGACCATCGCGAATAACAGTTGCAGTGTTGACAATCATTTTTGAAAGATTGGTTGTTGCTTTATCGCTCCTCAACTCTTGGACAAAACGGATGCCTCCTGAAATCAAAACCAAGACAACGATGATAATAGAGGTCGTAGGGTCCTCTTGGCCAGGTTTGGCAAGCCAGACGTTTGTAACGAGAGAAATAAAGGCAATTACAAGCAAAATGATTGTGAAAGGATTGATAATGGACTCATAAATCTTTTTAAAGATGGAATCCTCTTGACCCTTGGTAATGGTGTTTTCACCATATAGATCACGGTTTTCTTCGACTTGTTCTTGGTCTAAGCCTTTTAGACTTGTATGGTAAAAAGCTAGACTATCTTTTAATGGAGTTTGAATAGCTACTGCTAGTCTTTCTTTTGTAGTTTTCATTGGTTTCTCCTATCTGTATGAATGGTGATTTCATACTCAATGAAAATCAAAGAGCAAACTAGGAAACTAGCCACAGGCTGTACTTGAGTACGGCAAGGCGACGTTGACGTGGTTTGAATTTGATTTTCGAAGAGTATCATACACAGAGACCAATCACTTTATAGGGACAGAACGACACAAATCAGCGATTGGCTGTGTATGTGCGGTTCTGGATGATCGTCAATTTGCATCGTTTGTCTCCTTTCTTTGTTTTAAAACAGCAGAAAATCCTGCCATAAAATGGCAGGACTAAAAAACTTATGATCTGTTTTCGTTCAAGCTTTAACTCCATAGGGCAATGTAATGAGCTTAGTCTTGACCTTCGCGACCAGGACTGTTAACCAACGAGTAGTGTCTCCACTGCTTTGCGGTAGTCATCCGTATCCCTATGGTAGCCTCACCTACCGTTTTC
>PPYF01099741.1_pt1 | contig 14746 bp, 10 predicted proteins | sample 1559871 | NCBI WGS metagenome assembly PPYF01 (sample SAMN08240021, study PRJNA423297) | Human gut metagenome, whole genome shotgun sequencing project. | reverse complement strand
CCTTCACCTTTCAGAATCTTGAATGACCGTTCTAGTCTTTCACTTAAATTATCGAACATAGTTATTTAATTACGAATTAATTATTTGAGCCTGCAAATGTACAAAAATCTCTTGTATTTATATCTTTTTATTCTGCCATTTTGCTTTTTTGAGGTAAATATAGCTTGTTATCAACAGCAAGGTATAGTACAGAATCTCAATCGTAAAGCAGATTTCAATCGGTGCTTTGAGTCACATTCCGACGAAAACGATGTAGGAACCGTAAATGGCAATCGTGATGGTTTCGAGCAACAGGGCTGCCTGCGTATTTCCTGTTCCGGAGATGCCGTTGAATACGACATTGGCTACTGATGCAATGAGCATGGCGCAGCAGATAACGTATACCGAAGGCACGGACTCGGTGATTAACGCTGCTTCGCTGGTATATACGGAGAGGAGGAACTGAGGAAACAAAACCGACAATCCCACCAGTCCCAGCATGATGAAGAACGAGAATCGGGCTATTTTATTGATAAGCGGCATGACGTATTGGATACCTCCTGCGCCGATGGCATTGCTGACAAGGCTGTTGGTCGTTGTTGCCAGTGCATTCACCGGAATCAGCAGTACGACGTAGATACTACGGACAATGTTGGCAATGGCCAGTTCCCGTTGTCCCAACCGTTCTACGGCAACAAAGAACACGAACCAGGTCGCCATCGATAAGAAATATTGAAGCATCGTGAAGCAAGAAATGCTGAGAATACGCATCAGCAATGCCGGATCGAACGAGCGCAGACGATTCAGACCATACTTTTTCAAATCAACACTGATATATGTATAGATCAGGAAGAAGAGAATGGAAGAGGCTTCCGCCAGTACAGAAGCGATGGCAGCTCCCTTGATTCCCATTTCCGGCAGACCGAATTTACCGAAAATCAGTGCATAGTCCAATATGACGTTGGTTAATGCCATGACAACAGCATTGATGGTCAAGACCTTGGTACGTGTGATGCCGATGTACAGGGCACGGAACATGACATTGACAAACGAGAAGAAGAACCCGTAAATACGCCAGTCCAGAAACTCCATAGTGCCTTCGTAGATGGATTCGGAAGAAACCAGCAACCGCATGATATTTCCTCCGAACGCTTTGGTGAAGCCGAACATCAATATAGCTATCAACAGGAGGAACATAATCCCCTGAATCATTACGGGACCTACATCACTGTAGCGTCCTTCTCCATTGCGTCGTGCAATGACAATTTGTGATCCTGTGCTGAATCCGAAAGCGATGGTGAATATACATATATAAAATAGTCCACCCATAGCCGAAGCTCCCAGGGCCACTTCACTAACGTGCCCTAAGAATGCGGTATCGGTGACATTGATGACATTTTGCGCCAGCAAGCTGAGTAGTATCGGGTAACTGACACTCCAAATCTGTTTGTTGGTATACATAATTAAGCGTTTAAGTTTACAGTTTGCAAAGATAGCGCTTTATTCCGATTCTGAAGCAATGGGATAGGTGAAAACAATTTCCGGGCCTTCCGTTCCCCGGGCGTTTACCTGATAGCTTCCTCCGAAGTAAGCCAGCAATAACTGGTTGATCTCATGCCTGATGCCGGTCTCCTGTGAGGTGAAAGCCTCGTCCGCCAATGGAGAGTTGAGAATGCGGAAATAAAGCATTTCGCCTTTCCGGCTTAATGTAAAGCGGATAATCCGTTCCTCCTGTTGTCCCTCTGTTTCATGTTCATGCGGATAGGTCAGGGTACTGAGCAGAGCGTATCCCAATCGGGTGGTATCTGTGCGAAGGGACAGTGACTCGACTTCCGGAGTGAAGCGGACTTGAATGCCTGTCTTTTCATTATTCATGCGTGCCATGTAGCATACTTCGTTGCAAAGTGAGACAGCATCATAGTCTTGTATCTGGAACTTCATCATTTTGGCTTCTAGACGAGACAGGTCGAGTACATCATTGACCAGTCTCATTAATCTTTCTGAGCTTTGGTGGATGATCGCCGAGTATTCTTCTCTTGTTTTTTCATCTATATTCGGTTCGCTGGCTATGAGTTGCGAGAAACCTACCACGTTGTTGAGCGGGGTCCGGATGTTATAACTCATGTTTGACAGGAAGCGATTTTTTATTTCGTTGGTTACCCGTACCGTTTCCGCTGCTTTGCGTATTTCGCTCTCGGAATATTTCAGGGCTTTGCGTATTTTGGAGAGCCGGAATAGGGAAATAAATAATACGATCAGAATGGCACTGATTACGATCAGGCTGATCAGACGTATTTGGTTGGTCTGCTTTTGTTGTTCCAGTTCTATCTTGTCCAGATTATAGCTTTTTTTGATTTGCTCCATTTGGGTGTTGGAGAGTGCCATGGCAGCCGAGTCCTTGATGGCCAGTGCCTGTTGGTAGAGAGTTGTCGCTCTGTTATTATCTCCGGCTTCCACCCATATTTTAGCCTGTTTCAGCAATTGTTCGGCATAGTCGCTGGTGAAATCTTTCTTGAGCATAGTTAATGTCGTGTCGATGTAGGCTGATGCCTGCTGATATTGTTTGATACTCTGATAGTATTTCGCATAGATGTCGTAGTAGAGCACCTTATACATGAAATAGGTGTTTTCAGTCAGATACTTTTTAGACTTTTCTATATGTGAATAAGCGAGTTGGGGCTGATCGGTATTCAGATAATAATGCGCGTAGAAAATCTCATTGAAAATGAATACGTCGGCAAATCCGTCTTTTAAAGATGGGTTGTCAATGATGAATTTGCAGAGTACATTTTCCAGTTCTTGCAGGTATTTCAGTTGCCTGTTATTGTCTTTCATTTCTTTGGTAACGGATATGAGCTGTGACAAGACGGAGATACGGACTACCGCATTGCCATTCTTTGGAAGCAACCTGTAGGCTTCTTCCAGCGCTTTGAGTCCTTCGTCCCAGCGCTGGCTGCCGATGTATGCGTTGGACAGGCATTGATAAGCGGCTACCATTCCACGGTTGTTGTCGATATCAAGGGCTTTCTGTTTCATCTTGTTTGCTTCGCTGATGGCAAGCTCATATTGTTCGGTAAAGGTGTATAGGTCAATCTGAAAGCGTCGGGCGTCGAAGAAATAGTCCCATAAACCGGATTTTTGTACAAGCGGTTCCATCTTGACTATCCATTTGGCTACACTGTCCTGTTCGCAACGGTTGTAATAATACAAAAGATGATAGTAGGCGGCCAGACTGGCGTACTTATCATTCTTTAGTTTTAATGCCTCTAGCATCAACGTGTCCGAATATTGGATACATTTGTAGTTGTTTTGCTCTATTTTTATGATTGCATTCAGTGTAGAGAGGCGTGTGGTATCATGCGGCAGTGTCTGCAACATTTGCAGCAGACTGTCTGAGGCAGTATCGGTGTTTGCATAGCCCAACAGCAGGCCATAGCAGGTGATGATCAGTAATATCAGTCGTTTCATCGTGCTTCCTCCTTTTTTATCTGCGCATGGCGAATCGGGTGTGTGAACAGAAAACGTGCTCCTTTGTCATAGTCCGGGTCGATCCATATTTTGCCTCCCAGTTGCTCAATGATAAGCTGGCAGATAGATAATCCGAGTCCTGTGCCTTGTGCGTTTTCATCGAGCTTTTCGAAGCGGTTGAATATCTTGTTCTGGTTCTCCTTGGAGATTCCGCAACCGGTATCACTAACGGAGAAAAGGGCCGTATCTTCCGTTTGTTTCACCAGTTCCAGGGTGATAGTGCCTTGTGCAGTAAACTTTGTGGCGTTGATAAGCAGATTGATCAGTACTTGTTGCAGGCGGGCACTGTCCGTGGTCAGCTTCAGTGAACTGAGAGAGGTGGAAAACCGTACTTCCGCTTGAGTCTGCTTTATTTTCTCTACCATGTCGATGACATTTCTGCATAGCGCTACAATATCACACTCGTTGAATTTGAATTGCATTTTTCCAATTTCAAGGCTGGATAAGTCAATTACATCATTAATCAGTTTGAGCAGCAGTTCTGAGTTCTGCTGGATGATATCGTTGCACTGTTGTTTCGTTTCGTTGTCGATGGATTCTTCTGTCAGAATAGCTGAAAAACCAGATAAAGCATTGAGCGGAGTACGAATCTCATGGCTCATATTGGAGAGAAAAAGGCTTTTGGTGTGGATAGACTTTTCTGCTTGTTTCTTGGCTTTTTCCTGTTCCTGTTGTGATTGCAGAAGACGATTGTTGGTGCGCTTGATGCGGAAAATGGCAATGATGATCAGTACTACGATCACTAAGATCACAGACAGACTCCAATAATAGAGATTTTTTTGTATGTTGATATAATTAAGTTCGCTTTTATCTATCTGATACAGGGTATGCAGTTCGTTTATCTGGCTGAGATAACTTTGGGCGTCCAATGAATCTTTGAGATGATTAATCTCCTCATAAATCTTGCACGCCTCTTGTTTCTGATTCATAAGTACCAGGACTTTGGCGCGTTCCTGTAATAACTGAACATGTCTGAATAAAGCCGTTTTCTTTGTTATGGTGAGTAATTCTTCATATTCTTTCAGCGCTTTATCATATTCTTTTGACTCAATATGATAGCCGGCATACATATAGTTGCTGATTGAAGAATAGTAGGGATACGGATATTTTTCGTAGATGGAGTCCAGCTGTTTCAGATACTCCAGTGCTTTTGGAAGGTTGTTTGTCTGTATATAATAATAGGCATAGCTGCAAGGCAGATAGAAGTCATCGGGCAAACCTGATTCTTTATGGTAAAGAGACTCCAGATAGGCAAAATCTTTTTCGATATCTGTCATTTGCCTGTATTTGAGTTTGCTCAGGATCAAATGAAACATGCTTGTCTTAAGATATGGAATACTTGCCGGAATTTTTTGCATTATTTTCAAGGATTCCTCATAAGACTCTATAGCAGACTGGGGATTTCCCGAACTTTGGTAGGTGTCTGCAAGGGCACGCAATGCCAGTGCCGTTCCGAAAGGATAATCTATAGCTTTGGCTTGCTGATACATTGAGTTGGCGTTGTTGACTGCCAGACTGATATTTCCTTCTGTAATTAATGCCTGAACTGCCATCATTTTCAATGGAAACAGAATATGATATTCTTGCTGCTTTTCAAGTTCGGGGCTTAAGAGCTTTTCCCATAAGATGATGCTGTCCGTTGTAATATCGATATTTGTATTGAAAGAAAGATCATGCTCGACAAGTGGCTGGAGTAAGGTAAGTCGTTCTTTGTTCAGGTTTGTTGCATGGAGAGCCGCCGATATGAATATGGCTGCAATGAGTGCTATTATATGCTGTAAATTACTATTCACTATTTTGTTTGCTCGTATGGTGATGTGCAAAAGAAATAAAAAGAGCGAAGACTGGCAAGCAATCTTCACTCTTTTTTATAGAATTATTTTCTTTTGAGGATCTCCCGTGCCCCAGGACCTTCGTGGCTGGGGTAGCCGGGAGTATGATTTCTGCACCGGGGATCGGCATCTACCTTCAAACTGCGGTAATCATCTTTGGAACGTGTGATGTAATCGTCCAGCAAAGCACGATGCTCGGCGAGTATTTTGGAGTATTTAGGGTCTTTGGCAAGATTTTTTCTTTCACCCGGATCTTTTTTCATATCGTACAGTTCTTCTCCGTTGCCTTCCAGATAATGGGTGTATTTATATCTCGGTCCGCGCACCATGCGTCCGGGAGTGGTAACGTACTCATATTCGCTGTGCCATTCGGAGACAACGTAAGGGTGGCTTTTCTTTTGTTTCTCTCCCCTTAGAGTCGGTGCAAGGCTGATGCCGGCTTTTTCTGCCGGAACGGCGATGCCTGCCAGGTCGCAAAGGGTGGGCAGGAGGTCTAAGGTCGGCTGTGTCAGCAGGTGGTCTACGGGTTTCTTCTGCTGCTTGATGCCGGGACCGGCAAAGATAAACGGAACGTTGGTCATTTCATCATAGAAGCTGATATGCTTGGTCACCATGCGGTGGGATGCCATGCCGTCGCCGTGGTCCGCCATAATTACGACAATCGTGTTTCTTCCGGCAGGGGTGGAGTAGAGGGCTTTCAGTACGCTGTCTACTTGCTTGGACACCATCTTGGTGTAATGCTGGAAGGCGGCGATGTAGTGACGATAGTTTTCTTCGTTCCAATGGGCAGCCTGTGTCATGCGGCGGTGACTGCAACAGATATATTGTACGGGAGTCGGAATATTGCTCCAGTCTTCCACGTCAAAGTTGTCCGGCAATTCGGGCAGTGGTCCGCTGATCGGCCGGTCGGTGTGTACTCCTGCGTTTTCGCCGATGAATCCGCAGATATTATGCGGGTTCTGAAAATCTGCAATGCAAATAAAAGGTTCTTTCGGAGGATTGCTGAGGTAGGCAACGGCATCCTCGCAGGTTCCTACATCCAGGAAACTGTCATTGTTGACCGGAAATTCGGGATCGGTGAATGGCTTGGCTACCGGTTCTTTATGTTTGAAGCCTCTCAGTGAGCCCATGTCGTGAGTCTTGCCGAAGTGTACGGCCTCATAACCGCTTTCGGAGAAGAGACTACCCAGTGTCGGCACGTTTTCCGGCAGGCGGGTGTTGACGGGTTCGCTGGAGTTTGAACGTACATTGGTCTGGTGAGGCATCATGCCGCTCCATAATGCTGCGCGTGAAGGTTGGCTGAGGGGGCAGCCTACATAAGCGTTAGAGAAGATAACTCCTCTTGATGCTACTTCGTCAATGGGAAGTGTGCAGCCTTGTGTCTGTCCGTAAGCGCCTACGACACGTTGTGTGAGATGGTCGCACTGGATAATCAGGAAGTTCGGCTTTTCTTGTGCCTGGGCTGCTGCGCCACAAAGGGCTAATCCCATGAATGGATAAATTGTTTTCATTCTTGGCTAGAATTAAGTAATTGATTGGGTAGCAAAAGTAGGAAAAAACAAAAAGCAAAAAAGGGCGGGGGAGTGGTTTTGGACGTAAATGAAAGTAATTTGTACAAAAATGAAATATGCGATGAACGATTCATGAGGAACAGCGAAGACCGCGATGAATAATAAATGAAAAGAATTAATGGAAATCATAAAAAGAACGGTGAATAAACTGCGATTATTCATCGTCCAGTATATTCACCGTTCCTTATTTATGATCGTTTATTCTTGATCAGCTATTCATGCTCATCAGGAATTCGTCGTTGTCTCTTGTTTTTTCCAGACGGTCTTTTACGAAATCCATTGCTTCGATAGGATTCATATCTGCAAGGTATTTGCGTAATATCCACATGCGGTCGAGTGTTGTCTTGTCAAGCAGCAGATCGTCGCGACGAGTACTGGATGCGGTGATGTTGACAGCAGGGAAGATACGCTTGTTGGACAGGTTGCGGTCAAGCTGCAACTCCATGTTACCTGTACCTTTGAATTCTTCGAAGATAACTTCGTCCATTTTGGAACCGGTGTCGATCAGTGCGGTAGCGATGATAGTCAGCGAACCGCCGTTTTCGATGTTACGGGCAGCACCGAAGAAGCGTTTGGGCTTGTGAAGTGCATTGGCGTCCACACCACCGGAAAGTACTTTACCGGATGCGGGAGATACAGTATTGTAAGCACGTGCCAGACGAGTGATAGAGTCAAGGAAGATCACTACGTCGTGTCCGCATTCTACCAGTCTTTTTGCTTTCTCGAGTACGATACCTGCGATTTTTACGTGGCGTTCTGCCGGTTCGTCAAAAGTAGAAGCGATTACTTCTGCGTTGACGCTGCGTGCCATGTCGGTTACTTCCTCCGGACGTTCGTCGATCAGCAGCATAATCATATATACTTCCGGATGATTGGCTGCGATGGCGTTGGCGATATCTTTCATCAAGATGGTCTTACCTGTCTTCGGCTGTGCTACGATCAGTGCACGCTGTCCCTTACCGATAGGAGCGAAAAGGTCTACAACCCGGGCAGACATGGAGTCTGAATAACCGCCTTTGCAGAGTCTGAATTTCTCGTCCGGGAAGAGCGGAGTCAAGTGTTCGAAAGGAACACGGTCGCGAACGAAAGCTGCGTCACGTCCGTTGATCTTTGACACCTTTACTAACGGGAAATATTTTTCTCCTTCCTTTGGCGGACGGATGATGCCTTCTACCACGTCACCGGTCTTAAGACCAAATAACTTAATTTGTGACTGTGATACATAAATATCGTCCGGAGAAGAAAGATAATTGTAATCGGAAGAACGGAGGAATCCGTATCCGTCCTGCATGATTTCCAGTACGCCTACTCCGCTGAGGATATCATCGAATTCATAAGGCTTTTCACGCTCGATCACTTTGCGTTCCGGCTGTTGTTGTACAGCCGGAAGGTTCTCGGCAACGTTGTTCTGCTGTTGTGCAGGACGTTGTTGCATCGGAGGACGCTGGTTGTTGTTATTATTACGCTGGAAATTATTATTGTTGTTAGCATTTACATTGTTATTGCCGGCGTTGTTATTGTTGTCGCGTGGGCGGACAATGCGCTGGCGTTGTTGCGGTTGTGAATGCTGTTGTTGCTGTGGTTGTGGAGCTTGCTCGGGGGCGGCTTGTGCTGTTTCTGCCTTGGTCGCTTCGAATTTGCCGAAGAGTTCGGTCGGAAGCTCTATTTTTTCAGAAGGCAGGTCTTCGATTGGGATAAAGTCATCATCGTCTTCGCTGGATAAGATGGTACTTTCTTCGTCGATCACCGGTGCCGATTTCTTTTGCGGTTTGGCTATTACCGGTTTTTCTGCAACGGCAGGTTTGTTTTCTTTTACTTTCTTTTCTGTCTCCTGTGTCGGAGTTGCTTTTTCAGCCGCCGGTGCAACTACCGTTTTTTCCGCAACAGCTTTTTCTTCTGTTGGTTTCACTATCGGTTTTGCGTTTTCCACCTCCTTGTTTTCTGCTTTTTCAGCGATATTGGCGTCTTTGCGGGGACGGCCTACTTTGCGCTTAGGAGCAGCTTTCTCTGCCTTCGGTTCAGCAACGGGAGCTTCTTTGGCTTTGTTGGCAGCCTCTTCTTTAGGCTGTTGCTGAGGTTTGGCTGCAGGAGCATTTTCTTTATTTTTAGTAACTTCCGCATTTTTGGCTGCAGGTGCTACTTTCTCTTCTTTTTTAGGTGCGGCTGTGCGCGAACGCTTGTTTTTATCTCCTTTGCGTTCTTCTTTTAATTTCTCTGCGGCAACTTTCTTAGTGGCTCCGGCTATGGCTTGCTCATCAAGAATCTTGTATACAAGTTCTTCTTTCTTAAATGAGTCTGCTTTTTTGATGCCTAGCTCTTTGGCAATAACTTGAAGTTCCGACAGATTTTTGTCGTTCAATTGGATAATGTTATACATATAGTATGGTAAGTTATTAAAATTTCTGTCTTGATGAAATATGGACAGCATTACTACAGCGTAATAACCGCAGATATGCGAGCATATGTTTTGTTTTTAATTATGAATTAGGGATGTATGTGTTGAATCGTAGAATGTTTCAACGGGGCAAAGATAATAAATATTTTTGGTTTCATGAACAATCAAACACTTTTTTCAGCGTAAAAACGTATCTTTGCTGTATAAAAGAAAATAGTATGACAGTAAATGAAGCTCGTTTAATTTATTTTTCGCCTACACACACATCAAAACAAGTAGCCGAAGCAATTGTTCACGGAACCGGTATAAAAAATGTCATTTCGATAAATCTCACATTGCAGACTGTCGAGGAAACCGTTATTCCTACGTCTGCATTAGCTGTTATCGTAGTGCCTGTATATGGAGGCCATGTGGCTCCTTTGGCTATGGAACGTCTGGAAAGTATTCGTGGTCTGGATACTCCTGCCGTATTGGTCGTGGTTTACGGAAACCGTGCCTACGAGAAGGCGTTGATGGAACTGGACGCTTTTGCCATCCCTCACGGATTGAAGGTGATTGCCGGAGCAACCTTCATAGGTGAACATTCATATAGCACTGACAAATGTCCCATTGCGGACGGTCGCCCGAATGAATCGGATTTGGATTATGCAGAAGATTTCGGAAAAAAAATAATGGAGAAAATTCAGGCAGCTGCCGGATCCGATACCCTTTATCAGGTGGATGTGCGTGCCATCAAACGTCCCAGTCAGCCGTTCTTCCCCTTGTTCCGCTTTTTGAGGAAGGTGGTCAAACTGCGTAAAAGCGGAACTCCGCTTCCCCGTACCCCTTGGATAGAAGATGAGAGCTTGTGTACTCATTGTGGCATCTGTGCGGCTCGTTGTCCGGCAGGAGCGATTACCAAAGGGGACGAACTGAACACGAATGCTGAAAAATGCATCAAATGCTGCGCCTGTGTGAAAGCATGTGCAAACAAGGCAAGGAAATATGATACTCCTTTCGCTTCTTTGCTGTCCGAGTGTTTCAAGAAACAGAAATTGCCTCAGACTATCTTGTAGATAATCACTCGTTTAGTCGTTTCGTCTATCCGGAAGCGGTTATCTGTCCGTTCGCCTATCAGCCATGCAATGCGTTCACCGCAGCAGAGAACCCATTGGCGTTCTTTTTGGCTGATGGAGAATTTGCGGTCGGTCAGATAATCGCTTATTTTTTTCTTGCCCGTCATGCCAAAGGGGATGAATGTATCTCCCGCTTGCCATTTGCGGCAGTGAATTTCCTCATTTAATTTGTCTGCATCGAAACAGGCGGTTTCTTTTTCCCGTGGAATCCGGAAATCGGGTGTGAATTCTCTTTCCTCTTTTATTAATTGATAGGGAAGGGTAGATTCGTCTTCCGGCCGGATGGTTTCCAGTAGCAGCAAATTCCGGTCTTTAATGACTCTCCATTCTTTGCTGACGAATTGTTTCCCCGGCTGCCCGTGAAGCGAATTGGCTATATCTTTGATTTGTGCCGAATTGAATCCCAGTGGATGCAATGTTTCAAACAAGAAAGCTTCGGGAGCGGGTTCGTCCAGTAGAGCATCGATTCGGATACCTTCCGGAGTGATAATCCGTGTTTTGGCTTCGTCTATTACCTTATTATATATAGTAGCTACATCATTCAGGTGATTGCTTGTTTCTATCAGACTGTTTTTGACCGACGGATTTATTTCCTGCATTAGTGGAAGCAGGTTGAGGCGGATTTTATTACGGGTATATTCGTCTTCCAGATTGGTGCTGTCTGTTACGAAGTCTTGTCCGATCTGTTGCAGGTAGCGGATGATTTCTTCCCGGTTGATGCAGAGCAGCGGACGTACGATTGCTCCGTTTCGGGGGCGGATTCCTAATAAACCGGTAATGCCTGTACCCCGAATGAGGTTGAACAGCATCGTTTCTACACTGTCGTCCTGGTGGTGAGCTACGGCGATTACATGGGCTCCGCACTCTTCTTTTATCTTTTCGAACCAGTTGTAACGGAGTTCTCTGGCTGCCATTTCTATCGAGATCCGTTTTTCTGTTGCGTACTGAGTCGTGTTGAAGTCGGTGATATGCAGGCGGATGCCGTATTTTTGGCAAAGTTGCCGGACAAACCGTTCGTCACGGTTTGATTCTTCACCACGTAAATGGAAATTGCAGTGGGCAGCTTCACATTGATAACCTGCTGTGTGGAGTACACGCAGCAAGGCAACTGAGTCGGCTCCACCACTCAGGGCAACCAAAAGTTTATCATCCGGCAAGAATAAATGCTCTTTCTCTATATATCGTATAACCCGTTGTTGTATCATATCTGCAAAGATAATAGTTTATTGAGGTATCTCAAGTGAATGCTAATTGTTTTTATCGGACTGGCTAAGGAAAAAACTCCCATAAATTAATTTTTTCTTTAGCGATTTCTAATTCGTTCTACTATAGTTCCTCTTGCGTGCCACTATAGTAGGGCGTAAGGGGAACTATAGTACTTCTTGCGTACCACTATAGTGGTACGAACTAATTGTTGCATGTAAACTCAATAGATGTAGGCAGGGAATTAGTTACCTGTTGTGACTTGAACTTTTGATGGGTTTATTTAGATACCGTCAGCATACGAAAATCCTGCTATTTAAAAACATTCTAAATAATTTGCGTGCTCGGAAGTTATGAATTATCTTTGCCGAAAATTTAGATAGTTATGCGTTTATCCGAATTAGGAACAGGTGAAAAAGGTGTCATCGTTAAGGTCTTGGGACACGGAGGCTTTCGTAAACGTATTGTGGAGATGGGTTTTATCAAAGGTAAAACTGTTGAAGTATTGTTGAATGCTCCACTGAAAGACCCGATTAAATATAAAGTCTTAGGTTATGAAATATCTCTTCGTCGTCAGGAAGCGGAAATGATTGAGGTAGTCAGCGAGGAAGAAGCAAAAAAACAAGCCGAAAAAGCTGTATATCACGAAGGTCTGCCCGAAGATGTTTCTGTAAAAGAAGAAGATATGAAACGGTTGGCGTTAGGTAAGCGCCGTACTATCAACGTTGCTCTGGTCGGGAATCCGAACTCAGGCAAAACTTCTCTTTTCAATCTGGCTTCCGGCGCTCATGAGCATGTAGGAAACTATAGCGGTGTGACGGTAGATGCCAAAGAAGGATATTTCGATTTCGAAGGTTATCATTTCCGTATTGTCGATTTGCCGGGAACGTATTCACTGTCAGCTTATACACCGGAAGAAATTTATGTCCGCCGTCACATTGTTGATGAAACGCCGGACGTAATCATCAATGTAGTCGATTCTTCAAATCTGGAGCGAAATCTGTATCTGACTACCCAACTGATTGATATGAATGTCCGTATGGTGGTAGCTTTGAATATTTACGATGAACTTGAATCCAGCGGTAATACATTGGATTATCATTTGTTGAGTAAATTGTTCGGAGTGCCGATGGTGCCTACTGTCAGCAAGAAGAATCGTGGACTGGATACCTTGTTTCATGTAGTAATCAACCTTTATGAAGGGGTTGATTTTTTTGACAAGCAGGGAAATATGAATCCGGAAGTTCTGAAAGACCTGACCGAATGGCATGATTCTCTGGAAGACCGGAAGAATCATGAGGAAGAACATCTGGAGGATTACGTGCGCGAACATAAAAGGAAAGGGCGTGTATTCCGTCATATCCATATCAATCATGGTCCCGATCTGGAAAAAGCGATTGACGCTGTAAAAGAGGAAGTATCCAAGAATGAATTTATCCGCCATAAATATTCTACCCGCTTTCTGTCTATCAAGTTGCTGGAAAACGATCCCGATATAGAGAGCTTTGTACGGACGCTGCCCAATGCGGGAGAGATTTTCCGTATTCGCGACAAGATGGCCAAGCGCGTTCAGGAAACGATGAACGAGGATTGCGAATCCGCCATAACGGATGCCAAATACGGTTTTATCAGTGGTGCGCTGAAAGAGACATTTACTGACAATCATCTGGAGCAGGCGCAGACGACGAAGGTGCTGGATGCTATCGTTACTCATCGTATCTGGGGGTATCCTATCTTTTTCCTTTTCATGTACCTGATGTTTGAGGGAACATTTGTTCTCGGAGAATATCCGATGATGGGAATTGAATGGCTGGTGGGGCAAATCGGTGACTTGATTCGCAATAACATGTCGGAGGGGCCGTTGAAGGATATGCTGGTTGACGGTATCGTAGGCGGTGTAGGTGGTGTTATCGTCTTTCTGCCCAATATTCTGATTCTGTATTTCTGTATTTCGCTGATGGAAGACTCCGGTTATATGGCCCGTGCAGCGTTTATAATGGATAAAATTATGCATAAGATGGGCTTGCATGGAAAATCGTTTATTCCGTTGATTATGGGATTCGGTTGTAATGTGCCTGCTATCATGGCTTCCCGTACTATTGAGAACCGGAAAAGCCGTTTGATTACGATGTTGATTAACCCGTTGATGTCTTGTAGCGCGCGTCTGCCCATTTATCTTTTGTTGGTAGGAGCTTTCTTCCCGAACAATGCGAGTTTGGTGTTGTTAAGTATTTATGCGATCGGAATTTTTCTGGCTGTGCTGTTGGCGCGTCTGTTCAGCAAGTTTTTGGTAAAGGGTGATGATACTCCTTTTGTGATGGAGCTTCCTCCTTATCGAATGCCGACGGCAAAATCCATATTCCGTCATACATGGGAGAAGGGAGCGCAGTATCTGAAAAAAATGGGAGGGATTATTATGATTGCTTCTATTATCATCTGGTTCCTCGGATATTATCCGAACCATGAGGCGTATGAGACAGTAGCTGAACAACAGGAAAATTCTTATATCGGTCAGTTAGGACGGGCTATAGAGCCGGTGATAAAGCCGATGGGCTTTGACTGGAAGTTGGGTATCGGTTTGATTTCCGGAGTAGGGGCAAAAGAGCTGGTCGTTAGTACGCTGGGTGTTTTGTATGTGGATGATCCGGAGGCCGATGAGGCTAGCCTGGCGGAACGGATTCCGATAACTCCTTTAGTGGCGTTCTGTTATATGCTGTTTGTGCTGATTTACTTCCCTTGTATTGCGGCATTGGCGGCTATTAAGCAAGAGTCCGGCAGTTGGAAGTGGGCGCTCTTTGCAGCTTGCTATACCACAGGGCTGGCCTGGCTGGTGGCATTTTCAGTTTATCAGATTGGAGGAATGTTTGTATGAATAATTGGCAGGAATGGGTAGTCGGAGTACTGATTGTACTCTGCATTGCCCGTGTAATATATGGAATTTATCTTTTTTTTCGTCGTACGCGAGAAAGTGAGAATCCTTGTGATAGCTGCGTAAGTGGCTGTGATTTAAAGGATATGATGGAGAAGAAACGTCAAGAGTGCGGTGTAAAGAAAAAAAGTACAAAGAAAAATTGCTGCGGATAGTTGGTAGTTTCAAAATTTGTACTACCTTTGCAACCGCAA
>PPYF01613378.1_pt1 | contig 14749 bp, 17 predicted proteins | sample 1559871 | NCBI WGS metagenome assembly PPYF01 (sample SAMN08240021, study PRJNA423297) | Human gut metagenome, whole genome shotgun sequencing project. | reverse complement strand
ATTGATTTGGGCTCCAATAGTTTCCATATGTTGGTGGTGCGCGAGGTGGCGGGCAGCATCCAGACGCTGAGCCGCATTAAGCGTAAGGTTCGACTGGCCGCCGGCCTGAATAGCGACAACACCCTCTCCGCAGAAGCGATGGAACGGGGCTGGCAGTGCTTACGCCTGTTTGCCGAGCGCCTGCAGGATATTCCGCCGACGCAAATCCGCGTCGTGGCCACCGCCACGCTGCGTCTTGCCGTCAATGCGGGGGAGTTTCTGGCGAAAGCGCAGGAGATCCTCGGCACTCCAGTGCAAGTGATCAGCGGCGAAGAAGAAGCGCGCCTGATTTACCAGGGTGTCGCCCACACCACCGGCGGCGCCGATCAGCGCCTGGTGGTCGATATCGGCGGCGCCAGCACCGAGCTGGTGACCGGGACCGGCGCACAAACAACCTCGCTGTTTAGCCTGTCGATGGGCTGTGTCACCTGGCTTGAACGCTATTTTGCCGACCGTAGTCTGACGAAAGAGAATTTCGATCTCGCCGAAGCGGCTGCGCGCGAGGTGCTACTGCCCGTCGCCGATGTGCTGCGCTATCACGGATGGAAAGTGTGCGTTGGCGCCTCCGGCACCGTTCAGGCTCTGCAGGAAATTATGATGGCACAGGGGATGGATGAACGAATCACCCTCGCCAAACTCCAGCAGCTTAAACAGCGCGCTATCCAGTGCGGACGTCTGGAAGAGCTGGAGATCGAAGGCTTAACCCTTGAGCGGGCGCTGGTGTTTCCTAGCGGGCTGGCGATCCTGATCGCTATCTTCAGCGAACTGAATATTCAGTGTATGACCCTCGCGGGCGGCGCGTTACGCGAAGGCCTGGTGTACGGCATGCTGCATCTCTCCGTTGAGCAGGACATCCGCAGCCGCACGCTGCGTAATATTCAGCGTCGTTTTATGATCGACACCGAACAGGCCCAGCGCGTCGGCGGCCTTGCCAGTCATCTGCTCAGTCAGTTGGATGGCAGCTGGGAGCTGGATCCGCTAAGCCGTGATTTACTCCTTAGCGCCTGTGCGCTGCATGAGATTGGGCTGAGCGTGGATTTTAAGCGCGCGCCGCAGCACGCCGCCTATCTGGTCAATAACCTCGACCTGCCGGGCTTTACCCCGGCGCAGAAGAAGCTGATTGCCACGCTGCTCCTTAACCAGACTAACGCTATCGACCTCTCTTCGCTTCATCAACAGAATGCCGTCCCACCGCGGGTGGCTGAGCATCTGTGTCGTCTGCTGCGACTGGCAATCCTGTTTGCCAGCCGGCGGCGCGACGATCTGTTGCCCGCCATTCAGCTGACCGCTCAAGACGAACAACTGACGCTGATATTGCCGGGAAACTGGCTGGATGAACATCCGCTGGGTCGGGAGATGGTCGATCAGGAGTGTCAGTGGCAAAGCTACGTCCACTGGATACTTCGGGTCGCCAGCGGCGATACGCTGAAATAATATCCAGCCAGGAGGGCGGATGCGGGAAGAACTGGATTTCAAATCGCTACGCTTTTTCTCTGCGCTCTACCGCTTGGGCAATGTTTCCCCAGCAGCGGACGCGCTCGATATCAGCCAGCCCACCGGCAGCCTTTTGCTGAAAAAACTACGAGATCATTTTGCTGACCCGCTGTTTGTCCGGGTCGGGCAGCGGATGATCCCGACGCCGCGAGCGGACGCGATCGCCCCCACCATCTCGACTCTTCTCCAGCTTGCCGATAACGATTTAGCGGTAAAACCTGAATTTCTTCCCCAGCAGAGCCAGCGTAATTTTACGATCGGTATGACCGATATCAGCCAAATGACGCTGCTGCCTTTATTGCAAATTGCGCTCCAGCAGCAGGCGGCGGACGGGATCACCTTTACGGTGCAGAATCTGGATGAGCAGACCCTCAACGCCCTCGAATCCGGGAAATGCGATCTCGCGATCGGCTATCTGACGCAGCTTCCGGAAAGCGTCTACCAGCAACATCTCTTCGATCAATCATATGTCTGCCTGGCTGCGGAAAACCATCCTCGCATTCGCGCACAGCTCCGCGCCGAAGACTGGCGCCAGGAAAAGCATCTGGCGATCCGCGTGGAGGGGACTGCCCATGGCGATATGGATAAGCTGCTTGATGAGCACCACATGCCCCGGCGCATTGCGCTAACGTTACCAAGTTTTTTAGGTACCGGTGAGCTGGTGGCCGAAAGCGATATGATTGCCGTCGTCCCGGAACAGGTGGCGCGGCATATCACCCGGCGCTATCCCTGCCGCAGCTGGCCGCTGCCTTTTCCCCTCGCCAAAATCGCCATCCGTCAGGTCTGGCATCAGCGGCTGCACCGCGATCCCGGACATATCTGGCTACGCTCGCTGATCGCTACGCTTGCCGATCCCGCACAGCAGAGTACTTCTATTAAAATCTAAGTAACAAAATACGCCCGTGTATTGGTTTTATTAATAACCCCTATTACGTTTGGTTTATTGCTGGTAATACGTGAAAGCTTTTATTCTCCTCGCATCAAGCCACACTGACTCATATCGCAAGGAAAATATCATGCGCGGAAAAATTGCTTTAGAAGAACACGTATCCACTCCTGAAAATAACCGTCTGTGGGATTCATCTGGTGAAGCAGGTCGTAACGGCACAGAATATATGAAAGATGTTGAACGCCGCCTGCTGGATCGCAGCATTCAGCTGGAAGAAATGGCGCAGCGTCATATTGATCATGTAATTCTTTCTCTGACTTCACCTGGCGCCCAGTCTATTTTAGATAAAGCCAAAGCCGTCTCGCCTGGGGCTTCGCTCAGGAAACGGCAGTGCATGCTATTCGTCTGATGATGAGCGGTCTGTTCGATCGTTATCCTAACCTCAATCTGGTGCTGGGTCACCTCGGCGAAGGGCTGGTACATATGCTGCCGCGCACTCAACATCGTCTCTATCGTCAGCGTTTCGGCTGCGGTCTGGGTAAAGCGGAAAAACCGTTAATGCACTACCTGCAGAATAACTTCATCGTTACCACCAGCGGCCATTTCAATACCCATTCACTGAATAATGCTATTGAAGTCATGGGCGCCGATCGCGTGATGTTCTCTGTCGATTATCCGTATGAAGATATTCATCAGGCCTGCGACTGGTTTGACCCTTTAGAACTTGAAGCAGGCCTGAAAGAGAAAATCGCCTGGGGTAATGCCAGCCGCGTATTTAACATTAAATAATTAATTTAAATATTTCAGGGCCTGTATATTCAGGCCCTGATTTTTATTAGGGAAAATAAATTATGGCTATAGGTATATTTGTCTGTAGCGGCTCGCTTCTCGTCGGTGCGCTGGCGGGCGCTTCACTGAATCGTTTTATTCCGGAACATTTCAAAAAAACCTTACCGTTGATCGCCGGACTGATCTCAATCAGTATGGGCATATTCTTTGTCAATAAATTGCATAACCTGCCGCCGATTGCCTTGGCTATTATTGTCGGCACGATTATCGGCGGCCTGTTGAATATTGAAAAATGGATTGAACGAGCCGGAACAACGCTGCGCAGCCCCATTGAACGTATCTTTCCGGCGCAGTCCAGCGCCAGCGTCGGTGCGGAAGATTTTATGAATCAGTTTATCGCCGTGCTGATCCTGTTCTGCGCCAGCGGTACCGGCATCTTCGGCGCCTTAACCGAAGGGATGACCGGCGACCCGACCATTCTGCTGACCAAGTCGATCCTCGACTTTTTTACTGCCGCGATTTTCGCCTCCACGCTGGGGTATATCATCACCGTGATCTTTATTCCCCAGCTGATTGTTTTCGTTATCCTGTTTTTCGCGGCAACCTTTATCATGGCGTTAATCAATCCGTCGATGATCGCCGACTTCACCGCCTGCGGCGGCATCATTATGCTGGCGACCGGTTTCCGTCTGTGCGGGATCCGTGCCTTCCCTACCGCCAATATGCTGCCCTCGCTAATACTGGTGATGCCCTTCTCCGCCGCCTGGCAGCAGTTTATCGCCTGAGACGCTAAGCTTTTTTCGCCTTTGCCAGCATCGCCCGAATATTAGCGACGTTGGCCTGGCCTTTTTGCATCCGCTCTTCAGGCGTAATGGTTTTGCGTGCCTGCTCCCAGATAAGGTCGTCCTGAGGGAGCTCCAGCAGAAAACGACTCGGTTCAGGACGCACCAGCTCGCCATATTGCCGGCGCTCCTTACAGAGCGTAAAGGTCAGCTCTTTCTGCGCACGGGTGATGCCAACGTAGGCTAACCGTCGCTCTTCATCGACGTTATCTTCATCAATGCTGCTTTGGTGCGGCAGCAATCCCTCTTCCATTCCCACCAGATAAACGTAGGGGAACTCCAGCCCCTTTGACGCATGGAGAGTCATCAGCTGCACCTGATCCAGCTCTTCATCCGATTCGCCGCGCTCCATCATGTCGCGCAGGGTAAAGCGGGTGACCACCTGGGTCAGGGTCATCGGCTCATCGATTTCGCTGCCTTCCAGCATCTCGGTCATCCAGGTAAACAGCTGGTTGACGTTTTTCATGCGCATTTCCGCGGCTTTCGGGCTGGGCGAGGTTTCATATAGCCAGGATTCGTAGTCGATCCCGCGAATCAAATCGCGCACGGCGTTGACCGGCTCGCGTTCGGCCAGCTGCTGGATCTCGCGTAGCCAGTGGGTGAAGCGGGTGAGGGATTCATAGCCGCGCCCGGTCAGCGTCTGGCTGAGACCCATATCAAAGCTGGCGGTGAACAATCCTTTGTTGCGGCCCATCGCCCACTCACCGAGCTTTTGCAGCGTCGCCGGGCCGATCTCGCGCTTCGGCGTGTTGACGATACGCAGGAAGGCGCTGTCGTCGTCCGGGTTGGTCAGCACGCGCAGATAGGCCAGCAGATCTTTAATTTCCGGACGCGAAAAGAACGACGTGCCGCCGGAGATTTTGTACGGGATGCGGTTCTGCATCAGCATCTTTTCAAAGACCCGCGACTGGTGATTGCCGCGATAAAGGATCGCGTAGTCTTTGTAATTGGTTTTATTAATGAAGTGGTGGGCGATCAGCTCCCCGGCCACGCGCTCCGCTTCATGATCTTCATTGTTGGCGGAGAGCACTTTCAGCTCTGCGCCATATCCCAGTTCGGAGAACAGCCGCTTTTCAAAGACGTGAGGGTTATTGGCGATCAAAATGTTGGCGGCTTTCAGAATACGCCCGGATGAGCGGTAGTTCTGCTCAAGCTTGATCACCTGCAGCGCCGGGAAGTCCTGGCTGAGCAGCACCAGGTTCTGCGGCCGCGCGCCGCGCCACGAGTAGATCGACTGGTCGTCATCGCCCACCACGGTAAAGCGCGCCCGCTGACCCACCAGCAGTTTCACCAGCTCATACTGGCTGGTATTGGTATCCTGATACTCATCCACCAGCAGGTAGCGGATCTTATTTTGCCAGCGCTCGCGCACCTCCTCGTTGCGCTGCAGCAGCAGCGTCAGCCGCGGATCAGGTGGGCGATTTTATTCGTAATAACGCGGGTCTTACCGGAACCGGCGCCCGCCAGCACCAGGCACGGTCCGGTGACGAATTCGACGGCTTGTTGTTGGCCAGGGTTTAAACGCATGGGAGTCTTGCTCAATCTTCGAACGGGGTGGGGATTGTAGCAGAAAGCGGAGCCGAGATTTACTGACTGATGGTAAAGTGTCAGCCACGCAAACCATCCTGAGAATGATGTCATGGCAAAAAGCGCAGCGGCCCTGCATATCCTGGTCAAAGAAGAGAAACTGGCGCTGGAGATCCTCGCCAAACTGGAGCGGGGCGTCAGCTTCGATCATCTGGCGAAACGCTATTCTAAATGTCCGTCTGGCCGCAACGGCGGCGACTTAGGCGAGTTTCAGCAAGGCGCGATGGTCGGTCCGTTTGATCAAGCCGTCTTCAGCTGTCCGCTGCTCAAACCCTATGGCCCGGTGAAAACCAAATTCGGCTACCACATCATCAAGGTGCTGTATCGCCGCTAGCGCGTGATACTATGGCGCCCTGATTTATCCCAACTCACTCAAGGCGCAATCATGGCTAAAACCGCGGCAGCACTGCATATCCTGGTAAAAGAAGAGAAACTGGCGCTCGATCTGCTCGAGCAGCTCAAAAACGGCGCCGATTTCGGCAAGCTGGCAAAGAAACACTCCATTTGTCCGTCAGGCAAACGCGGCGGCGATCTGGGTGAGTTCCGCCAGGGCCAGATGGTACCAGCCTTCGATAAAGTGGTCTTCTCCTGCCCTGAACTGGAGCCAACCGGCCCGCTGCATACCCAGTTCGGCTACCACATCATCAAAGTGCTGTACCGGAAATAATAAAAAAACCCGGGGATCTTAATCTCCGGGTTTTTGCCTGATGGCGCTTAGCTTATCAGGCCTACTAAACAAATCCATGCCTCTATGGATTTCGGCTTGCCGGAAGGCGGCAAGGAAGTACATCCCCAGGAACAAAGATTACTATGTGACTGGGGTGTACGTACCGTAGCCAACGCATCGGCAAGTCGAAAGACGACGAGGAATTAGCCGGCTACCGCGATACGCTTCATATCGGTCATATAACCGCGCAGTTTCTTACCAACCTGCTCGATAGCGTGGCTGCGAATCGCTTCGTTCACATCGCGCAGCTGCGCGTTATCTACCGCGCCTTCGGCAATCGCTGTGCCCAGGTCGCCGGTCTGCAGGGTGGTCATGAACTCTTTCAGCAGCGGTACGCAAGCGTAAGAGAACAGGTAGTTACCATATTCAGCGGTATCGGAAATAACCACGTTCATCTCATACAGACGCTTACGGGCGATGGTGTTGGCGATAAGCGGCAGCTCATGCAGTGATTCGTAGTAAGCAGACTCTTCGATGATGCCGGAGGCCACCATGGTTTCGAAGGCCAGCTCAACGCCCGCTTTCACCATCGCGATCATCAGAACGCCTTTATCGAAGTACTCCTGCTCGCCGATTTTGCCTTCATATTGCGGCGCGGTTTCGAAGGCGGTTTTGCCGGTCTCTTCACGCCAGGTAAGCAGTTTCTTATCATCATTCGCCCAGTCCGCCATCATGCCGGAGGAGAATTCGCCGGAGATGATGTCGTCCATGTGTTTCTGGAACAGCGGCGCCATGATCTCTTTCAGCTGCTCGGACAGCGCATAAGCGCGCAGTTTCGCCGGGTTGGAGAGGCGATCCATCATCAGGGTGATGCCGCCCTGCTTCAGCGCTTCGGTGATGGTTTCCCAGCCGAACTGAATCAGTTTTTCTGCATACGCCGGATCGGTACCTTCCGCCACCAGCTTGTCGAAGCACAGCAGAGAACCCGCCTGCAGCATGCCGCAAAGGATAGTTTGCTCGCCCATCAGGTCAGATTTCACTTCCGCCACGAAGGAAGATTCCAGCACGCCCGCGCGGTGGCCGCCTGTCGCCGCCGCCCATGCTTTGGCAATGCCTGCGGGATCAGCTCTTCATAAGTGCCGACTTTGAAGCCGTTTTCAGTCGCTTTACGCCAGGAGGCGCGCTTCTCAGCGATCGCTTCTTTACGCAGCGCATAGGAGATATCCAGGCCGGAGTCACGCATGTTCAGACCCTGGTTCAGGCCCTGCGCGCCGCAGCCGACGATGACCACTTTTTTACCCTGAAGGTAGCTTGCGCCATCGGCGAATTCGTCGCGCGCCATAAAGCGGCATTTGCCCAGCTGTGCCAGCTGCTGGCGCAGGTTCAGTGTATTAAAGTAGTTAGCCATGTCTGTAACTCCGTGATGTTGTGTCGTGCTTATTGTTCGGTTCGCTTTTGCGAGAATGAACTTACTATATGACAGGAATTTTATTGCGGAAATTGATATATTCACAACGTCACGTTGCATTTTATGAAATACAAAACCGGGGAGTACGCGCCGTGGATTTACGCGATCTGAAAACCTTTCTGCATCTGGCGGAAAGCCGCCATTTTGGCCGCAGCGCGCGGGCCATGCACGTCAGCCCGTCGACGCTTTCGCGCCAGATCCAGCGTCTGGAAGAGGACCTCGGCCAGCCGCTGTTCGTGCGAGATAATCGCACGGTGACCCTTACCGAAGCCGGGGAAGAGTTACGTACCTTTGCCCAACAGACTTTATTGCAGTATCAGCAGCTTCGTCACGTCATCGATCAGCAGGGCCCTTCGCTCTCCGGCGAGCTGCACATCTTCTGCTCTGTCACCGCCGCCTATAGCCATCTGCCGCCGATCCTCGACCGCTTTCGCGCCGCGCACCCCTCGGTGGAGATCAAGCTCTCGACCGGCGACGCCGCCGACGCTATGGAGAAGGTCGTCACCGGCGAAGCCGACCTGGCGATTGCCGGTAAGCCGGAGACTCTGCCAGGGTCGGTGGCGTTTTCGATGCTGGAGAACCTCGCCGTGGTGTTAATTGCCCCGGCCCTTCCCTGCCCGGTGCGCAACCAGGTGACCGTCGAGCGCCCCGACTGGTCGACAGTGCCCTTTATCATGGCCGACCAGGGGCCGGTACGTCGGCGCATCGAGCTGTGGTTTCGGCGGCATAAAATCAGCAATCCGTCGATCTACGCCACCGTCGGCGGGCACGAAGCGATGGTGTCGATGGTCGCCCTGGGATGCGGCGTGGCGCTGCTGCCGGAAGTGGTGCTGGAGAACAGTCCGGAACCGGTACGCAACAGGGTGATGATCCTGGAGCGCAGCGATGAGCAAACGCCGTTTGAGCTGGGCGTTTGCGCACAAAAAAAGCGGCTGCATGAGCCGCTTATTGATGCTTTCTGGAAAATTCTTCCCAACCACTAACCCGCGAGGAAAAAGCGGAATGCCGGGTTATGCGTTTCGTCGTGGCACTCATAGCCCAGCTCATTGAGACGAGTTTCAAAGTCCGGCTCGTGCTCGCCCAACTCGAAGGCCGCCAGTACCCGACCATAGTCAGTGCCGTGGCTGCGGTAGTGGAACAGTGAAATATTCCAGTGGGTGCCAAGGGTATGCAGGAATTTCAGCAGCGCCCCCGGCGATTCCGGAAACTCGAAGCTGAACAGCCGCTCCTGCAGCGCTTTTGACGGCCGGCCGCCGACCATATAGCGCACATGCAGCTTAGCCATCTCATCATCAGAGAGATCCACCACGCTGTAGCCGCCGTCGTTCAGTAACTGGAGGATCTCTTTCCGCTCTTCCAGGCCACGACTCAGGCGTACCCCGACAAAAATACAGGCGTCTTTGGCATCGGCAAAGCGGTAGTTGAACTCCGTCACCGAGCGGCCCCCCACAGATAGCATCGCTATCGACGGTGATGATATCGTCCAGATACTCCTGGCATAAACGGAACGTTTCATCGCCGATGCGTTTGACCGCCACGCCTTCGGCAAACAAGCCGACGCGCGGCAGATCCACCGGATGGCCTGCGTCCAGCGCCGCCTTCAGGCAAGCAGAATCTTCCGCCTCCACCGCGATCACTTTGATCTGCGGCATCAGCTGCTTGATCAGCACCGCCACGCCCGCTGCCAGACCGCCGCCGCCCACCGGGACGAATACGCGGTCAATATGGGCATCCTGCTGCAGCAGCTCCAGCGCCAGGGTTCCCTGTCCGGCGATGACCATCGGGTGATCGAACGGCGTAAGCGCCGCGCAGCTTAAAGCTGTGTACCGGCTGGCGATCTTCACGCTTCACCAGAATAACGTTATCCAGCCGCGACGAGAGCTTATCCATTTTTTGCAGCGGCGTTTTCTGCACCGCTTCATAAACCGGCGCGCGCAGCACTGCTCTCAGGTACTCGGCGCCCTCAGGGGCGCCGGACAAGGGTTGTGAATCCGCCATGATTAGCCACCCAGCTTGGATTTATCGCGTACCGCGCCTTTGTCGGCGCTGGTCGCCAGGCTGGCGTAGGCGCGAAGAGCAAAGGAGACCTGACGCTGGCGATTCTTCGGCGTCCACGCCTGGTCGCCACGCGCTTCCTGGGCTTCACGACGCGCCGCAATTTCCGCATCGCTCAGCTGCAGCTGGATGCTGCGGTTCGGAATATCAATCGCGATCATGTCGCCATCTTCAATGAGCGCAATGTTGCCGCCGCTCGCCGCTTCCGGAGAGACGTGACCGATAGAGAGCCCTGAGGTGCCGCCGGAGAAACGGCCATCGGTGATCAGCGCGCACGCTTTGCCCAGCCCCATCGACTTCAGGAAGCTGGTGGGGTAAAGCATCTCCTGCATCCCCGGCCCGCCTTTCGGCCCTTCGTAGCGGATCACCACGACGTCGCCTTCCACGACTTTACCGCCGAGGATGGCCTCAACCGCATCGTCCTGGCTCTCATATACTTTCGCCGGACCGGTAAATTTCAGGATGCTGTCGTCCACGCCGGCGGTTTTCACGATACAACCGTTTTCTGCGAAATTGCCGTACAGCACCGCCAGGCCGCCGTCCTTGCTGTAAGCGTGTTCCAGAGAACGGATACAGCCTTCGGCGCGATCGTCATCCAGGGTATCCCAGCGGCAGTCTTGCGAGAACGCCTGGGTGGTACGGATGCCCGCCGGGCCGGCGCGGAACATTTTTTTCACCGCGTCGTCCTGGGTCACCATCACATCGTACTGTTCCAGGGTCTGCGGCAGCGTCAGGCCAAGGACGTTTTTGACCTCGCGATTCAGCAGCCCGGCGCGGTCCAGCTCGCCCAGAATGCCCAGCACGCCGCCGGCGCGATGCACATCTTCCATATGGTATTTCTGCGTGCTCGGCGCCACCTTACACAGCTGCGGCACTTTGCGGGAGAGCTTATCGATATCGCTCATGGTGAAGTCGATTTCAGCTTCCTGCGCCGCCGCCAGCAGGTGCAGAACGGTATTGGTGGAGCCGCCCATGGCGATATCCAGCGTCATAGCGTTCTCAAAGGCCGCCTTGCTGGCGATATTGCGCGGCAGCGCGGAAGCGTCATCCTGCTCGTAATAGCGTTTGGTCAGCTCCACGATACGTTTCCCGGCGTTTAGGAACAGCTCCTTACGATCGGCGTGGGTCGCCAGCAGAGAGCCGTTGCCCGGCTGTGACAGGCCCAGCGCTTCGGTCAGGCAGTTCATGGAGTTCGCCGTGAACATCCCGGAACAGGAGCCGCAGGTCGGGCAGGCGGAGCGTTCCACCTGATTACTCTGCTCGTCGGACACTTTCGGATCCGCCCCCTGAATCATCGCATCCACCAGGTCAAGCTTGATGATTTTATCTGACAGCTTGGTCTTCCCGGCTTCCATCGGGCCGCCGGAAACAAAGATCACCGGAATATTCAAACGCAGGGAGGCCATCAGCATCCCCGGGGTGATTTTGTCGCAGTTGGAGATACAAACCATGGCATCAGCGCAGTGGGCGTTAACCATATACTCCACCGAGTCGGCGATCAGCTCGCGGGATGGCAGTGAATAGAGCATACCCCCGTGGCCCATAGCGATCCCATCATCCACTGCGATGGTGTTGAATTCTTTGGCCACGCCACCGGCGGCTTCAATCTGCTCGGCAACCAGTTTGCCGAGATCGCGCAGGTGCACGTGCCCGGGGACAAACTGGGTAAAGGAGTTAACGACGGCGATAATCGGTTTGCCGAAATCGGCATCGGTCATTCCGGTTGCGCGCCACAACGCGCGGGCGCCCGCCATATTGCGGCCATGTGTGGTGGTGGCGGAACGGTACTTAGGCATGCTCTTTTTACTCCCATCTGTGTTTATTAAATGGGACGGTGCGTGCCGTCCCATTTTTAATTACTTACTTACCGGATCCAACCAGCCCCATTTATCTTCTGTTTCACCGGTGAAGAGGCCAAAGAAGGCTTCCTGAATGCGTTTGGTTACCGGACCGCGACGGCCTGCGCCGACCTGGATGCCGTCCACGCTGCGCACCGGGGTGATTTCCGCCGCAGTGCCGGACATGAAGACTTCATCCGCCAGATACAGGGATTCACGGGACAACACCTGCTCGCGGACTTCGATACCAAGATCTTTCGCCAGCTTGATAATGGCGTCGCGGGTAATGCCCGGCAGCGCGGAAGAGGTAAACGGCGGGGTGAACAGTACACCGTCCTTCACTTCAAACAGGTTTTCCCCTGCGCCTTCGGAGATATAGCCGTTAACATCGAGGGCGATACCTTCCTGATAGCCATGGCGACGCGCTTCACTGCCAACCAGCAGCGAGGAAAGATAATTACCACCGGCTTTCGCTGCCGTCGGGATAGTGTTCGGCGCCGCGCGGTTCCAGGAAGAGACCATTGCATCGATCCCCTGCTCAAGCGCTTCTGCGCCGAGGTAGGCTCCCCATGGGAACGCCGCGATGATCACGTCAGTGTTGTAACCCGGAGGCGGGTTTACCCCCATGCCGACATCGCCAACAAACACCAGCGGACGGATATAAGCGCTGGTCAGATTATTGGTTCGAATGACTTCGCGGCAGGCTTCCATCAGTTCGTCGACGCTCTGGGAGACCGGGAAACGATAAATTTTGGCTGAATCATGCAGACGCTGCATATGTTCGCGATGACGGAACACCACCGGGCCTTTGTGCGAGTCGTAGCAACGGATCCCCTCGAATACCGAGGTACCGTAGTGCAGCGCATGGGACATCACATGAACTTTCGCTTCGCCCCACGGAACCATCTCGCCATTGAACCAAATGTAATCAGCTTTTTTCGTCGTCATTTTTCTTCCTTTGCGCTCAGGCGCGGATTTGTTGTGATGTGGGTTGCTGGATCTCGACGCAGGCAACGTCGACCAGTTTGCTTAATTGACTAAACAGTAATTCGACGGGCCGCGGGCTGGCAACGGTCAATTCGATATTTATGTTCTGTGCGTCCGGCGCGGTTTCCATGTTCATTGCGCAGATGTGGAAACCCCGGTGGCGGACAACGCGCAGCACGCGCTCTAAGGTTTCCGGGTTGAAACGTGCCTGTAAAGCGACCTGATGTTGCATCATGATAATTTCTCCAGCATTTCAGAGTTACTGGCGCCGGGCGGCACCAACGGCCAGACATTCTCAAGTTCGTCGATTGAGACATGAAGCAGGTATGGCCCCTGGCTCGAAAGCATGGTGTCGAGTGCCGCTTCAACCTGGTCTTTACGGGTGATGTGTTGGCCAGGAATACCGAAGGCGCTGGCCAGCGTGAGGAAATCAGGGTTATCAGTCAGAGTGGTTTCGCTATAACGTTCCTGGAAAAACAGCTGCTGCCATTGTCGAACCATCCCTAACCGCTGGTTGTCGAGTAACACGATCTTCAGCGGTAACTGCTTGCGTTTAACGGTGCCCAGCTCCTGTACATTCATCATGAAGGAGCCGTCACCGGAGATACAGATCACCGTATCGTTAGGGCGCGCCACCTGGGCGCCAACGGCGGCCGGCAGGCCAAAGCCCATGGTGCCTAAGCCGCTGGAGGTGATAAAGTTTTCCGGGCGGGTATAGGTCATATGCTGAGCCGACCACATTTGGTGTTGGCCAACGTCGGTGGTCACCACGCTGTCCGCCGGCTTGCGGTCGGAAAGCTGCTTCAGCAGCAGCGGCGCGTAGATTGCCTCACCGGGATGATCGTAACGCCAGGCATGCTCGGCACGCAGTGCGGCACTCCGCTCGCGCCAGCCATCGATAGCTAACGGCTGCTGCAGCGCCGGCAGCAGGCAGTTCAGATCGCCTGTCAGACCGATATGCGCCTGACGCAGCTTGTTCAGCTCCGCCGGATCGATGTCCATGTGGATCACTTTGGCATGCGGTGCGAAGGTATTGAGCTTACCGGTCACGCGATCGTCAAAGCGCGCGCCGACGGCGATCAGCAGATCGCACTCCTGTACCGCCAGGTTGGCCGCCTTAGTGCCGTGCATTCCCAGCATGCCGAGATAATAGGGATAATCAGCATCCACCACGCCCAGCCCTTTCAGGGTGCAGGTTGCCGGCATCCTGGTCACCGCCAGGAATTCGCGCAAAGCCGGTACCGCCTGCGCCATGCCGACCCCGCCGCCAACATACAGCATCGGTTGCTGCGATTGGGCCAGCATCTGCAGAGCCTGCGCCACTTCCGCCTGCGGAAATGCCATCTCATCGGCGACGGTAGAGAAATGGGGATCGAGGTCGCCCTGCGCCATCTGAATATCCTTAGGGATATCAACCAGCACCGGACCTGGACGGCCTGAGTTTGCCACCTGGAAAGCCTCGGCAATAACCCGCGGCAGTTCGTCCAGAGACTGCACAAGGAAACTGTGCTTAGTACAGGCCAGTGACAAACCGAGAACGTCTACTTCCTGGAACGCATCCGTGCCGATGAAGGGTGCGGCCACCTGGCCGGTGATAGCTACGATGGGAATAGAGTCAAGCAGGGCGTCCGCCAGGCCGGTGATCAGATTGGTCGCGCCCGGGCCGGATGTCGCGATACACACCCCGGTTTTACCGGTTGCTCGCGCATAACCAATGGCCGCCATGGCTGCCCCTTGCTCATGCCGGCACAGCAGGTGCTCCACGCCGCCGTCATACAGTGCATCGTAAACCGGCATAATTGCGCCACCCGGATAGCCAAAAACTGTGTCGACTCCCTGTGTCCGCAAAGCATGTACCACCCACTGCGCGCCATTCATAGTTAGTTCCCCGTCATAAATCGGGAGAAACAGAATTTTATGCTAAAAGTCATCATCTGCTCCTCGCTTAGGTTATTTCAGTTATAAAAAAACCCCCGGACCTTTCGGTGCGGGGGTCTTAGTTCGTTAAGGCTTGATTTCTAAGCCTTTCCTCGTCCAAGTGCAGCCCCGCACGGTGGGATAATAATCACCACCACGCTAATCACGACCAGGCTA
>PPYF01370741.1_pt1 | contig 14749 bp, 19 predicted proteins | sample 1559871 | NCBI WGS metagenome assembly PPYF01 (sample SAMN08240021, study PRJNA423297) | Human gut metagenome, whole genome shotgun sequencing project. | reverse complement strand
GCCTGTTGGGGGATAGATCAGTGAGCAGAGTCGCAGCGATTATTTATACTCTGGTTATCTGCACCATCGTCTGCCTGTCGTGGGCGGTCAATCATTACCGTGATAACGCCATCGCCTACAAAGAACAGCGTGATAAAAAAGTCAGTGAGCTGAAGCAGGCGACCGCCACCATCGCTGACATGCAGCAGCGTCAGCGTGATGTTGCTGCGCTCGATGCAAAGTACTCGAGAGAATTAGCCAATGCGAAAGCTGAAAATGAAACTCTGCGCGCTGATGTTGCCGCTGGTCGTAAGCGCCTGCGGGTCAATGCCAGTTGCTCCGCAGCCGTGCGTGAAGCCACCGGACCCACCAGCGTGGATAATGCAACCAGCCCCCGACTGGCAGACACCGCTGAACGGGATTATTTCACCCTCAGAGAACGGTTGATGACGATGCAGAAGCAACTGGAAGGGGCACAGCTATACATTCGTGAGCAATGTCTCAGATAAAAACCGGCCAAGGATAATCCGCTAAAGATTCGCCGGTGGTGAAAGAGAGCCAAGGTGTCAACCTACGCTATTACTTATGATAATGCAACAGACGAAGTGGGACATTCAGGCGCATAACAAAGCGTGGCAGGTGAACTGCAAACCTGAAAAGGCGCAAAAATCTGCGCCAGAATGGTAGTTATTTTGTGGTTTTGAAAAGTTTCATGTACTGATTGATAGGTTTTCCTGAGTAAGAATCTGTCCCTGGCTCAGGAGTATCAGATAAAACTTTTGCAGCTAATTTGTTGGAGGCTTGATTACCAACCCCGACAATAGCCTCTACATAGAATTCATTGAAGGAATTTCTAAATCCGTATTGCATTTCTTCAATGCTGGCGATGAGAAGTTGAGTACCGATGCCTTGCGCTTTATATTCATTAGCTACTGCATAGCCAACGCCAAAGCATGGTTTACCTTCAACAAACTCTGCAGGGACATATATAGCAACACCTTTAACATTTTCTCCTTCAAAGAATGCATAAGTAAACCGTGGTGTACCCTCTGCATCATCCAAAAGCACCTTCATATTTGGGTGAACTATGCATTGTGAAGGCTTAATCAGACCATTAGAAAAGGCGTATTGAAAACTAATTAATGAGTCTGTTGGATCAACGAGTTCTGGCATTTTGAGTCCTATGTATTTTGATATAAGCGATTCAACATACTACTTTCTTACGTTTAATTCTTTAACATTAACGAGCCAGGATACGAAATTTTGAAAAAGAGTAAAGTTTTTAATAATTCATTCAAAGCATATCGCATGTGCACATCTAAGAAAGGCTTTCAGCTGTGAGCCTGGGTAAACCGTAAACTTTCGGCGACTCTGCCGTGCGACAGGTTCACGTCTAACATGTCTAAAAGGAAGAGTTATGAAGTTTCAGGTCGCTAAACTGTATCGTGGTAAACATTTCGCAGGGTATGGGATTGCAGTTAATGGTGAGTTACTGGAAGGGCAGCTTTCCGCCAGGACAGAGACACGCGGAGGCGAGCCACCAACAGTCACTGTGACTTTCAGACTGACAGCAGAACATATCGAGAATCAGCCTGTCATTAAACCGAACAGGGTATGAGGTATTTATGCCATCACTAATCCCACGAGCCTGCCGTAAGAGTGGATGTGCAGGTACAACCACAGACAGTTCTGGTTACTGCGATAAACATCGTGGCGAAGGATGGGTACAGCATCAACGCGGACTGAGCCGCCACCAGCGTGGCTATGGCTCGAAATGGGATGCCATACGTGCGCGCATACTGAAGCGTGATAATCATCTGTGTCAGAACTGCCTGCGCAATGGGAGAGCCGTTGAAGCCAGAACTGTGGACCACATCATTCCGAAAGCTCATGGTGGCACGGATGCAGACAGTAACCTGCAGAGTCTGTGCTGGCCCTGTCATAAAGCAAAAACAGCGCGTGAACGCATCAACTGATAACAGTTCCTATCTGCAGGGGGGGGGCGGGTCAAATCTCTGCAGCCCTGGCTGCTCAGTACCGCCGCCTGACCTTTCCTCGCATCGCCGCAGGTTCGAAAACTTTTTTTTGGAATGTGATTAAATGATTGATAGGTAAAACCGATTATGTCAGGGCCCCCGAAAACCCCGCCACGCCTGCATTTGATACGAGGCAACCCCTCAAAGCGCCCCGTTAAAGACCCCAAAAAAACCGCTAAAAAGGATGAAAAAGGTCTCCCTAAAATTCCGCAACATTTAGGGTCGCAGGGGAAGTACTGGTTCAGGCGAATGGCGGAAGAACTGAATGCGGAAGGGATCATTTCTCAGCTCGATGCGCGTGCACTCGAGTTACTGGTGGAAGCCTACACCGAATACCGGCATCACTGCGAAACACTTGATGCTGAGGGGTATACCTACCGCACGGAAACGCAGAGCGGTGATGTACTGATTAAGGCGCACCCCGCGGCGGCAATGAAAGCGGATGCCTGGAAGCGGATCCGGGCAATGCTTGCAGAGTTTGGTATGTCACCGGCAAGCCGGGCTAAAGTAAATATCGCCGGACCGGATGATGTTGATCCGCTGGCGGAGCTTTTAAAAGCGAGAGACTGATGGCAAAAGTGGCTGACGGGATCCGCTACGCCGAACGTGTTGTTGCAGGAGAAATTGTTGCTGGCGAATTTGTCCGCCTGGCCTGCCAGCGTTTTCTTGATGATCTGAAGTACGGCGAAGAGCGGGGGATTTATTTCAGTGAACCCCGTGCGCAGCACATCCTGAATTTCTACAAATTTGTGCCTCATGTAAAAGGGGCGCTGGCAGGCCAGCCCATTGAGTTGATGGACTGGCATGTATTTATCCTCATTAATATTTTTGGTTTTGTCATTCCGCTGGTGAATGAAGAGACCGGGGAAGTTGTCATGCGCAGCGATGGCAGCGGACGCCCGGTGATGGTGCGCCGGTTCCGGACGGCGTACAACGAAGTCGCCCGTAAAAACGCAAAATCAACCCTGTCATCGGGTATCGGCCTGTATATGACGGGGGCAGATGGTGAAGGCGGTGCTGAGGTGTATTCAGCCGCAACCACGCGTGACCAGGCCAGAATTGTGTTTGAAGACGCCAAAAATATGGTCAGAAAAGCCCGGTCGACACTCGGGCGGTTGTTTGATTTCAACAAGCTGGCGATTTACCAGGAGCAGAGCGCATCAAAATTTGAACCGCTTTCTTCGGATGCAAACAACCTGGATGGTCTGAACATCCACTGCGCCATTATTGATGAGCTGCATGCACATAAAACCCGCGACGTGTGGGACGTTCTGGAAACGGCAACCGGTGCCCGCCTGCAGTCCCTGTTATTTGGTATCACCACGGCAGGGTTTAACAAGGAAGGGATTTGTTACGAGCAGCGTGATTACGCCATCAAGGTATTGCGTGGCTATAACAGCGATGTGGAGGGCGCTGTAAAAGACGACTCCTACTTTGCGATTATTTACACCCTCGATGAGGGAGATGATCCGTTTGATGAAACGGTCTGGCAGAAAGCGAATCCCGGCCTGGGCATCTGTAAACGCTGGGATGATCTGCGTCGCCTGGCGAAAAAAGCGAAAGAACAGGTCTCTGCGCGGGTGAATTTTTTTACCAAACACATGAATGTGTGGGTAACAGCAGAGTCTGCCTGGATGGACATGATTAAGTGGGAGAAGTGCGAATACATTGCCCCACGACATGAGCTGAAAACGTATCCCATGTGGGTCGGCGTTGACCTTGCTCATAAGATTGATATCTGTGCGGCGGCAAAACTCTGGCGAACGGATAACGGGCATGTTCATGCCGATTTTAAATTCTGGCTTCCGGAAGGACGGCTGGAACGATGCTCGCGGCAGCAGGCAGAACTTTACCGGAAGTGGGCGGAGATGGATAAGCTGATTCTGACGGATGGTGATGTTATCGATCATGCTCAGATAAAAAGTGACTTACTGGAATGGATTGGTGGTGAAAACCTCAGGGAACTGGGATTTGACCCGTGGAGCGCGATGCAGTTCAGCCTGGCACTGGCTGAAGAAGGGATACCGCTGGTGGAGGTTCCGCAGACGGTTCGCAATCTGTCAGAGGCCATGAAGGAAACGGAATCACTGGTCTATGCCGGGCGTTTCCATCACAGCAATCATCCGGTCATGAACTGGATGATGTCTAACGTTACGGTAAAACCGGACAAAAACGACAATATCTTCCCGAATAAATCCACGCTGGAAGCCAAAATCGACGGCCCTGTTGCGATGTTTACAGCAATGAGCCGGATGCTGGTCAATGGTGGTGAACCGGAGCTGGATCTGTCTGAACATCTGGTCAGCGTGGGCATCCGCTCGCTTTAACCGAGGTCATTATGTTTCTGATAATTCTCGCGCCACTGGTGGGCGTGCTGGGGGCGCTTTTGCTGGCGTATGGTGCCTGGCTGATTTATCCCCCGGCGGGTTTTGTTGTTGCCGGGGTGCTGTGCCTGTTCTGGTCGTGGCTGGTGGCGCGATATCTCGACCGTACACAGCCGTCTGTCGGCGGAGGTAAATAGTGTTCTTTTCGGGATTATTTCAACGAAAAAGTGACGCGCCGGTGACCACGCCAGCAGAGCTGGCGGATGCCATCGGGTTGTCTTACGACACCTATACCGGAAAGCAGATCAGCAGTCAGCGGGCCATGCGACTGACGGCGGTTTTTTCCTGCGTCAGAGTGCTAGCAGAGTCGGTCGGGATGTTGCCCTGCAATCTGTATCACCTGAACGGCAGCCTGAAACAGAGAGCCACCGGCGAACGTCTGCATAAGCTGATCTCCACGCATCCCAATGGCTATATGACGCCGCAGGAGTTCTGGGAGCTGGTGGTCACCTGTCTGTGCCTGAGGGGAAACTTTTACGCCTACAAAGTGAAAGCATTTGGCGAAGTGGCTGAACTGCTGCCCGTCGATCCCGGTTGTGTGGTACCGAAGCTTAACAGTCGCTGGGAGCCGGTCTATCAGGTCACATTCCCGGACGGTTCCACGGATGTACTGAGCCAGGAAGATATCTGGCATGTGCGCACGCTGACGCTGGACGGTCTGGTGGGACTGAATCCCATCGCCTATGCCCGCGAGGCAATATCGCTGGCAGCAGCGACCGAAGAGCACGGGGCCAGACTGTTCAGCAATGGTGCGGTGACGTCCGGTGTGTTGCGTACAGAACAGACGCTGTCGGATCAGGCTTATGAGCGCCTGAAGAAAGATTTTGAGGAGCGTCACACCGGGCTTGGCAATGCTCACCGCCCGATGATCCTTGAGATGGGGCTGGACTGGAAGTCGATGGCGCTGAACGCCGAGGACAGCCAGTTCCTGGAAACCCGCAAGTTTCAGCTTGAAGAAATCTGTCGTCTGTTCCGGGTGCCGTTGCACATGGTGCAGAACACCGATCGCGCCACCTTCAACAATATCGAAGAGCTGGGGCTGGGATTTATCAACTATTCACTGGTGCCGTATCTGACCCGCATCGAACAGCGGATCAACACCGGACTGGTACGAAAAAGTAAGCAGGGCGTTTATTACGCCAAATTTAACGCCGGGGCGTTACTGCGCGGGGATATGAAGTCCCGTTTTGAAGCCTACGCCACCGGGATCAACTGGGGAATTTACTCTCCCAATGACTGCCGCGACCTGGAAGATATGAATCCGCGTCCCGGTGGGGATGTCTATCTCACACCGATGAACATGACCACGAAACCATCCGATGGCAGTAAAGCCGGTAAGCAGAAGGATAACGCCAATGCAGACGAAACAACGTCTTGATGTACCGCTGAGTCTGAAATCTGTCAGTGACTCCGGTGAGTTTGAAGGGTATGGCTCCGTCTTTGGTGTAAAGGACAGCCACGATGATGTGGTGATGTCCGGGGCATTTGCTGCTTCCCTGCGGGCGTGGAGTGACAGAAAAGCGTTACCTGCGCTGCTCTGGCAGCACCGCATGGATGAACCCATCGGTGTTTACACCGAAATGAAGGAAGACGATGTCGGGCTTTACGTCAGGGGACGGTTGCTTATTGATGATGATCCCCTCGCAAAACGCGCACATGCACACATGAAGGCCGGTTCGTTAACCGGCCTTTCTATTGGGTACGTCCTGAAAGACTGGGAATACGACCGGAGCAAAGAAGCCTTTCTGCTGAAAGAAATCGACCTCTGGGAAGTCAGCCTGGTGACGTTCCCGTCTAACGACGAGGCGCGGATCAGCGACGTCAAGAACGCACTGGCCCGCGGGGAAATCCCCGAACAGAAAAAAATCGAAAGAGTCCTGCGTGATGTCGGACTCTCCCGTACCCAGGCCAAAGCATTCATGGCCGGGGGCTATGGCGCACTGTCCCTGCGCGACGCTGAGGATGTGGGCTCTGCACTGAATGCACTGAAAAATCTGAACTTCTAATCAGGAGAAATACGATGGCGGTTGATATTAAAGATGTCGAACAGGTCGCGCAGGAGCTGCAGCAGAAGTTTGACGACTTCAAAGCAAAGAACGACAAGCGCGTGGATGCGATTGAGCAGGAAAAAGGCAAACTTGCCGGGCAGGTGGAAACCCTGAACGGGAAACTCAGCGAGCTGGAAAACCTCAAAAGCGATCTTGAAAAAGAGCTGCTTGAGCTGAAACGTCCGGCAGGTGGTGCGCAAAATAAACTGGCCACCGAGCATAAAGAAGCGTTTGTGGGCTTCCTGCGTAAAGGCCGTGAAGATGGTCTGCGCGATCTGGAGCGCAAGGCATTACAGGTGGGCACCGATGAAGACGGCGGCTATGCCGTGCCGGAAGCACTGGATCGCAACATTCTCACCCTGCTGAAAGATGAAGTGGTGATGCGCCAGGAAGCCACGGTGATCAGCGTTGGTGGTTCCGACTACAAAAAACTGGTGAATCTGGGCGGCACGGCTTCCGGATGGGTTGGCGAGACTGACGCGCGCTCCCAGACTGCCACCTCAAAACTGGGCCTGATTGAACCTTTCATGGGGGAAATCTACGGTAACCCGCAGGCCACCCAGAAAATGCTGGATGATGCCTTTTTCAACGTGGAAGCATGGATCAACAGCGAGCTGGCAACCGAATTTGCCGAACAGGAAGAAATTGCCTTTACCACCGGCGATGGTACCAAGAAGCCGAAAGGGTTCCTGGCGTATGAGTCCACGGATGAAACAGACAAGGTCCGGGCGTTCGGCAAACTTCAGCATATTGTATCCGGCGAAGCGACGGCGGTGACCGCAGATGCCATTATCAAACTGATTTACACGCTGCGTAAGGCACACCGCACTGGCGCGAAGTTCATGATGAACAACAACAGTCTGTTTGCCATCCGTCTGCTGAAAGACAGTGAGGGTAACTATCTGTGGCGTCCGGGGCTGGAGCTGGGGCAGCCGTCCTCTCTGGCGGGTTACGCTATCGCTGAAAACGAACAGATGCCGGATATTGCCGCTGATGCGAAAGCCATTGCATTTGGTAACTTCAAACGGGGTTACACCATCGTTGACCGTATCGGTACCCGCATTCTGCGTGACCCGTACACCAATAAACCGTTTGTCGGTTTTTATACCACCAAGCGCACCGGCGGCATGCTGGTCGATTCGCAGGCCATCAAACTGCTGAAGATTGCAGCGGCGTAATCATTCAGGGGGCGCAGAAGTGCGCCCCCTGTTCTGACAGGTGAAAGAATCATGATCCTGAAACAAGATCTGAAATGGTCACCGGACGGTATGCGTGTTGAGATTATTCGGGCCGGTGAGTATGAAGATAAAGAATTACCCGAACGGGTACGCGAAATTGCCACTGCAGCTGGGATTGTCTCTGATAAGAGAACACCTGTTGCGCGGGGGGCTGATAAGTCTAAAAAACAGCATTCATAGAGGTTGCCCAAATGATGCCCACTCTGGAAGAGCTTCGTGTTCAGTGCCGGATTGATGATGACAATGAACAGGAGAATTCTCTTCTTATGATGTATCTGGCTGCTGCCAGGGAAGAGGCTGAAAAGTTTTTAAACCGGACGCTTTACGATGAAACTGTTTCTGAGCAGGATACGACCGGGCTTGTAATAACACCTCTGATAAAACTGCGTCTTATGCAACTGGTTGGCTACTGGTACGAGAACAGGGAAATGCAGGATGCAGTGCCTGATTTTTTCTATACCGGACTGCGGATGTATCGATTTCATCCCGGAACATAGGAGGATTCATGCAGGCAGGAAGATTACGTGATCGTGTGGTTATTCTGAATGCCACCACCGTTCGGTCTCCGTCAGGGCACCCTGTGGAAACAATGACGGAGGGGGCAACCATATGGGCAGAAGTTAAGGGGATCAGTGGCAGGGAGAGAATATCCGGAGGCGCAGAAACTGCTCAGGCTACAGTGAGGGTCTGGATGAGATTCCGGCGAGATGTAACAGCAACTTCATGTCTGAAAGTGCTGACTGGTGCATTCAAAGGCGCGATTCTGAGTATAGACGGTCCGCCGATACCGGATGCTCGTGCCACACGGCTTGAGATACTCTGTTCTCAGAAGGGGAATGTGTGATGGATTTCAGTCTTGATTTTTCAGGTCTGGCGGATATTGCACGGGATCTGGAGACGCTCAGCAGGGCAGAAAACAATAAGGTACTGCGCGATGCCACCCGTGCCGGTGCTGAAGTTATGCGGGATGCAGTTGTTGAACGTGCGCCGGAGCGAACCGGGAAACTGAAGAAAAATGTGGTTGTTCTCACTCAGCGTTCAAAGCGTCGGGGGGAAATTATCTCGGGTGTCCACATTCGTGGACGGAACCTGCGAACCGGAAACAGTGATAACAGCATGAAAGCCAGTGATCCCCGAAATGCGTTTTACTGGCGCTTTGTGGAGCTGGGAACGATAAACATGCCCGCGCATCCGTTCATTCGCCCGGCTTTCGATACGACAGAGGAACTGGCAGCACAGATTGCCATACAGCGAATGAATCAGGCTATTGATGAGGTCTTAAGTAAATGAGAGAGACCACACTGTATTCCCTGCTGTCTCAACTGGCCGGAGGACAGGTTTATCCTTATGTGGTCCCGCTGACGGAGGGAAAGCCTGCGGTATCTCCGCCATGGCTGGTATTTTCTGTGGTGTCTGACACGGCGTCTGATGTGCTTGATGGTCAGGCTGAATCCAGAATTACCGTGCAGATCGATGTCTGGGCAACAGTACCTGATGACGCAGATGATATCCGTGAGCAGGCGCTTGATGCGGTAAGGCAACTTGCACCCTCCGTTATTTCTAAAACTCAGGGTTATGATCCTGATTCCCGTCTGAGCAGAGCCACGCTTGAATTTCAGGTAATAGCCTGAGGTCGTTAATGATTTTACCCACCTGCCGCTGGCGGGTTTTTTTATTTTCAGGAGACGAGTATGTCCTCTAATTTTGAGCGTTCGCAACTGACGAAAATTATGATTTCGTCTGCACCGGTAACAGCAGAAACCCTGGATTCTGCCAGCTATCTTGGCCTGAGCTGTACAATCAAAGAGGTGCAGTTTACCGCAGGACAAAAGCAGGATATTGATGTCACCACGCTGTGTTCTGTTGAGCAGGAAAATATTAACGGCCTTGGGGCTGCTTCAGAGATTTCCATGTCAGGCAACTTTTATCTGAATGCTGCCCAGAACGCGTTGCGCAGTGCCTATGACAATGACACCACGTATGGCTTTAAAGTTATTTTTCCGTCAGGCAACGGATTTACCTTTATGGCAGAGGTGCGTCAGCATACCTGGTCTGCAGGAACCAATGGTGTTGTGGCTGCAACGTTTTCCCTGCGCCTGAAAGGTAAACCTGTGCTGACGACAGAGCCGCTGAAAGTGAAGGCCGATTTAAAAAGCACGCTGCGGGTTGCTTCCGGAGCGAAACTTGAAATGGCGGTTGAGGCTGCGGGTGGTGTGCCGCCTTATTCTTATGTCTGGAAGAAAGGTGGTTCTCCTGTTTCCGGACAGACGGCGGCAACGTTCAGTAAGGCATCGGCAGTATCCGGTGATGCGGGTGCATATACCTGCGAGATTTCTGATTCAGCAAGCCCGGTTAACAAAGTGACCTCCACTTCCTGCACTGTAACCGTCAGTTAATGAGGATGGATGTGATGACTAAAAATATCCGTAATCTGGCACTGGCAACGATGTCGGGGTTTCGCCATAAAACCGTTGATGTGCCTGAATGGGAGGGAGCAACGGTTGTGTTACGGGAACCTTCTGCAGAAGCCTGGTTGCGCTGGCAGGAGATCGTTAAAGCAAAAGATGATGAGACACCGTTATCCGTTGCGGAGCGCGCCCGCCGAAATCTGGAGGCAGATGTTGAACTGTTCATTGATGTTCTGTGTGATACCGGACTGCAACCCGTATTTTCAGAGGATGATCGTGAACAGGTGATTGCCGTGTATGGCCCGGTGCATGCGCGGCTTCTTCGGCAGTCTCTGGAACTGATCAGTGATGCCGGCGAGGTTAAAAAAAAGTAGCGCTTCCGGGGATGCGTTTTCTGATGATGCTGGCGCTCAGGATGGGGCGCACATTGTCAGAGTTACGCCGGGAAATGTCCGCATCAGAAATCATGATGTGGGCAGAATTTGACAGGTTCAGCCCGCTGGGGGACGAACGGGCTGATATCCGGGCTGCCCAGATTGTTTCAGCTGTTTACGGTGCGCAGGGGGTCAAAGTGCCACTGAATGATGCGCTTCTTCAGTGGGAGAAGGAGCAGACAGAAGGCGTATCAGATCCATTTGCCGGACTGGAAAACGCGCTTTTAATAGTGTCTCAGTGAGTCAACATAACCGCTTCGGCGGTTTTTTTCGTCCGGAGAATGAGTGTGGCGACATTACGTGAACTGATTATTAAAATCTCGGCAAATTCCCGGTCATTCCAGTCAGAGATCTCCCGGGCTTCGCGTATGGGGCAGGATTACTACCGTACCATGCAGAACGGAGGCCGGCAGTCCGCTGCTGCATCCCGTGAAATGCGGCGTGCACTGGCAGAAGTGACGGATCAGATAAATACAGCTAAATCTTCGGCACTGAATATGGCGGGGGCATTTGCCGGAGCTTTTGCTACCGGTCATCTTATTTCTCTCGCCGATGAGTGGAATTCAGTAAATGCCCGTCTGAAGCAGGCTTCACAGTCCAGTGATGATTTTCAGGTATCACAACGTGAATTAATGGCAATCAGCCAGAGAACGGGAACGGCGTTTTCTGATAACGCCAGCCTTTTTGCCCGCTCTGCAGCTTCCATGCGGGAGTATGGCTACAGTTCTGAGGAGGTACTGAAAGTCGCCGAGGCGATCTCCACGGGCCTGAAATTATCCGGTGCCAGTACAGCAGAAGCCAGTTCGGTGATCACGCAGTTCAGTCAGGCACTGGCGCAGGGAGTGCTGCGCGGTGAAGAATTTAACTCTGTGAATGAGAACGGCGATCGTGTTATTCGTGCGCTGGCTGCGGGAATGGGTGTTGCCCGTAAGGATCTGAAGGCCATGGCGGATAACGGAAAACTGACCGCCGATAAGGTTGTTCCTGCACTGATTAGTCAGCTTGGGGCGTTGCGTGATGAATATGCAGCAATGCCTGATACTGTTTCATCCTCTGCAACCAAAGTTGAAAACGCCTTTATGGCCTGGGTTGGTGGTGCGAACGAGGCAAGCGGAGTGACAAAGACACTCACCGGGGTGTTGAATGGTGTTGCAGACAATATGGATACCGTGGCTGCTGCAGCTGGCGCACTGGTTGCCGTCGGGGTAGCCCGATATTTTGGCAATATGGCGTCGTCTGCTGGATCTGCAACTGCCGGATTAATTACTGCAGCCAGAAACGAAGTGGCTCTTGCTGAAGCGCAACTTCGGGGGACACAGATAGCAACCGCCAGGGCGCGTGCGGCGGTTTATCGTGCGCAACAGGCGGTTGTTGCTGCTCGCGGTACCGAAAGGCAGGCCGCAGCAGAAGCGAAGCTGACAGCTGCCCAGGCGTCACTTACCCGTAATATTGCGGCCAGAACAGCGGCACAGACAACGCTGAATACTGTCACGTCAGTGGGGAGTCGTCTGTTAAGTGGTGCGCTGGGGTTGGTTGGTGGTGTGCCGGGACTCGTCATGCTGGGGGCGACGGCCTGGTACACGATGTATCAGAATCAGGAGCAGGCCAGAGAATCTGCACGCCAGTATGCCGCAACAATCGACGAAATTCGCCAGAAAACGTCGGCAATGTCGCTTCCTGAAGCGTCAGATAATGAGGAAAAGACGCGGCAGGCACTTGATGAGCAAAACAGGTTAATTGACGAGCAGAAAAGTAAGATTAAATCCTTACAGGAAAAAATTGCTGGCTATCAGTATGTGCTGGCAAACCCGGGCTGGACAACCGATAACGGTTTTATGATTAACCACATGACGTCGGTAAAAACTGTCACAGAAGGGCTTGCAGAAGCAACAAATCAACTGGCAGTTGAACAGTCCCGTCTCACACAAATGCAGGGCAAAGCGCAATCCATTCAGGATGTGCTTGCCGGGCTGGAGGAGCGACGGGTGGCGTTGATCCGTCAACAGGCCGCGGAACAAAACAAAGCGTATCAGTCCCTGTTGATCATGAATGGGCAGCATACCGAGTTTAATCGCCTTCTCGGGCTCGGTAATGAATTACTTCAGCAGCGACAGGGGCTGGTGAATGTACCGTTACGGCTACCACAGGCAACCCTGGATGATAAACAGCAGACCGCACTGAATAACAGTGAGCGCGAACTGGCTCTGTCCCGCCTGAAGGGGGAAGCCCGTGAGCGTGCCCGCCTGGGTTATGCTGCGGATGATCTCGGCTTTGTGGGAGAGGCGTATCAGACAGCCAGACAGAATTATATCAATAACTCACTGGATGCCTGGCGAAATAACCAGGCAAATAAACCCAAAGCGCATAAAAAGACCGAAGCGGAAAAAACAGAAGATATTTATAAACGGCTGATTAAACAGCAAAAAGAACAAATAGCACTGGCAGGGCAGAATACTGAACTGGCTAAGATGAAATATCAGGTCAGTCAGGGCGAATTATCAACCCTGTCAGAAGCGCAGAAAAAAACGCTTTTGCAGAATGCAGCACTCATCGACCAGAAAAAGATTCGTGAGCAGCTTGCTGCGTATGAGAGCAGTCTGGCGGACAGTAATGCCAGTGCCCGGGCATCTGACGAAGCGCAGTTGCTGGGATATGGTGAAGGCTCACGGATGCGTGAACGACTCCAGGAAATGTGGAGTATCCGGCAGGCGTTTGAGCAGAAAAATAACGAGCTGCTGAGACAGTATCAGGCCGGAGAAATTGAAGAAGCTCTGTGGAAACAGGAGAAAGAACTGAATAAAAAATATCTGGAAGAGCGTCTCAGCGATCAGCAGGATTATTATGCAAAGGCCGATGCTTTACGTAATAACTGGAATGCCGGACTCTAGGAGGGACTGACCAACTGGGCAGACAGTGCCACCGATTATGCTTCACAGGCGGCAGATGCTGTCGTTTCCACGATGGACGGGCTGGTATCAAATATTTCCGATGCACTGGCCGGGAATGTTGTGGACTGGAGGAACTGGGGGAGTTCAGTTCTCCGGGAAGTTTCAAAAATTCTGATGAACGCTGCCATCGTTAACGGGCTGAAGTCACTTTCTAAAAGCATGTCCGGTGCCGGAGGATGGCTTGGTACGGTCGGCGACTGGCTTTCCGGTGCAGTGGCAAACGCAAAAGGTGGTGTTTATACATCTGCAAATCTGAGTGCTTACAGTAACACCATTGTGGATACCCCGACGTATTTTGCTTTTGCGAAAGGTGCCGGGCTGATGGGCGAGGCAGGGCCTGAAGCTATCATGCCACTGACCCGGGCAGCGGACGGCTCTCTTGGAGTCAGAGCCATTGGCAATGTGAATGGTGGCGGTGGATTTGTTTATTCTCCCGTGTATCACATCAGTATTCAGAATAAAGGGAGCAATGGCGAGATAGATACGCAGTCAGCCAGGGGGCTGGTGGATCTGATCGACAGCAGGGTTGTGTCAATTATGCAGTCATCACGTCGGGACGGAGGATTATGCAGTGCCTGAGTCTGAAGTTTTTAACTGGATCCCCCGCGAGGGGATGGAGACGACACGAAAGCCATCTGTTATTACGGTAAAGTTCGGTGACGGATATGAACAGAGACGGGCTGGTGGTCTGAATGCAGATCTGAAAACGTTTAAACCGGTATTTCGTGTCACGGATGAATATTCCCGTGCCGCGCTGGACAGTTTTTTATCCCGTCATGCCGGGATGCGTGCTTTTTTGTGGCGCCCGCCAAAACACAACAGGACTGTCAGGGTTGTCTGCAGGGAGTGGAGTACTTCGGATAATGCCATGTATACCGATTTTAACTGTACCTTTGAAGAGGTCACTCACTGATGCAGGATATACAACAGGAAACACTGAATGAGTGTACAAAAGCGGAGCAATCCGCACTGGTCGTGCTCTGGGAAATTGATCTGACAGAGGTCGGCGGAGATCGTTATTTCTTCTGTAATGAGCAGAACGAAAAGGGTGAACCAGTCACCTGGCAGGGGCGGCAGTATCAGGCTTATCCCATTCAGGGAAGCGGATTTGAGATGAACGGCAAAGGAGCCAGTGCAAGGCCAACGCTTAAAGTCTCTAACCTGTACGGCATGGTCACCGGGATGGCGGAAGATCTGCAGAGTCTGGTCGGCGGAACGGTGGTCCGGCGTAAGGTTTACGCCCGTTTTCTGGATGCGGTGAACTTCGTCAACGG
>PPYF01017223.1_pt1 | contig 14752 bp, 9 predicted proteins | sample 1559871 | NCBI WGS metagenome assembly PPYF01 (sample SAMN08240021, study PRJNA423297) | Human gut metagenome, whole genome shotgun sequencing project. | reverse complement strand
TGGCTAACGGCTGCACATCACATGGTACTCTGCTGCCGTGTAGATCCGAAGCCCGGCCATTTATGGACGGGTAGTTCACTTGATGTGTTAAAATAATGGGGCACAAATGTTTGCAAAATTTCTTTGCTAAATTTTGCCAAATCAGTTATATTAAAAAACGTTACTAAAAAATTATGAGGAGGGCCTTTCGTTGGCAGAACAAGAATATCAATATGATGCATCCTCCATTAAAATCCTTAAGGGGCTGGAGGCGGTGCGCAAACGGCCTGGGATGTATATCGGTTCAACGGATACCTATGGCCTGCACCATTTGGTATATGAAATCGTTGACAACGCGGTCGATGAGGCTTTGTCTGGTTTTGGCGATGAAATCAACGTGACGATCGAACCCGACAATTCAATCACGGTCCAGGATCATGGTCGTGGGATGCCGGTAGGAATGCATGCTTCTGGCAAACCAACGCCGGAAGTCATCATGACCGTGCTGCATGCCGGGGGAAAGTTTGGTCAAGACGATGGCTATAAGACTTCCGGTGGGCTGCATGGGGTTGGGGCCTCAGTCGTGAATGCTCTTTCAACCAAACTGACACTGACGATCGTGCGCGATCACGTTCGCTATCAAGAAAAATTCGTCAATGGCGGCAATCCGGTCGGGACGCTCAAAAAACTAGGCAATACACGTGCGGGTTCCGGAACAACGGTTACCTTTAAGCCGGATCCAAAAATCTTTTCTACGACCGTCTACAACTACGATACTTTGGCAAGACGGCTGCGTGAATCGGCATTCCTGCTAAAGGGCCTAAAGATCACGCTGACTGACAAGCGCGCTGGTCAGGAAAAAGAAGAGGTATTCCAGTTTGAAAATGGCATCAAGGACTTTGTCGGCTACCTCAATGAAGACAAGGATACCTTGGGCCAGATCATGTACTTTGACGGCAAGCAGGATGGCGTTGAAGTTGAGGTTGCGGCTCAGTATAACGATGGCTATTCAGAAAACGTCTTGAGCTTTGTCAACAACGTGCGCACTCCAGATGGGGGAACGCATGAAGCCGGTTTTCGCAATGCCTGGACCAAAACGTTCAACGACTACGCCAGAAAAGTTGGTCTGCTCAAGGAACGCGACAAGAATCTGGAAGGGTCTGACGTTCGTGAAGGCTTGACAGCAGTCGTCTCAGTACGAATCCCGGAACGCATTCTGCAGTTTGAGGGCCAGACTAAAGACAAGCTGGGGACGCCAGAAGCCCGGAAGATCGTGGACTCAATCGTCAGTGACCAGCTAAGCTACATGCTGCTGGAAAATGGCGATGAAGCTCAGCAGCTGATCAGAAAAGCACTCAAGGCTCGCCAGGCAAGGGAAGCCGCGCGCAAGGCTCGTGACGAATCACGCGGCTCCAAGCGCAAAGGTCGTAAAGAACGCAATCTATCCGGTAAGCTGACGCCGGCCCAGTCAAAAGATGCCGCTAAAAATGAGCTTTTCTTAGTCGAAGGTGATTCAGCCGGTGGGAGTGCCAAGCAGGGGCGCGATCGAAAGTTTCAAGCGATCCTGCCATTGCGTGGTAAGGTTCTCAATACGGAAAAGGCCAAGCTGGATGACGTCTTGAAAAACGAAGAGCTTAATACGATCATCTATACGGTTGGCGCGGGGGTCGGCAGTGAGTTCAACGTTGCAGACTCCAATTACGACAAGATCATCATCATGACTGATGCCGACGACGATGGGGCTCACATCCAGATTCTGCTGCTGACGTTCTTCTACAAGTACATGCGGCCAATGATCGAAGCCGGTAAGGTCTATATTGCCTTGCCGCCACTGTATCGCATCCAGTCTGGCAAAGGAGCCAAAACCAAGATTCAGTATGCCTGGACCAACGATCAGCTGACGCAAATGACCAAAAAGATTCGCGGCGCTCAGCTGCAGCGTTTCAAGGGGCTTGGTGAAATGAATGCCGATCAGCTTTGGGAAACCACGATGAATCCTGACACACGGACGCTGATTCGAGTGCGGATAGAAGATGCCGAGCTGGCTGAAAAGCGCGTCACTACCTTGATGGGTGATAAGGTTGCACCACGTCGGAAATGGATTGAAGAAAACGTGCAATTTACGCTGAGCGATGACGAAGAGTCTGATCAGCTGATGGAAAATCGCGGTCAAAAGGCTAAAACGCCGACGATCAATACCTGGAATCAAAAGTAAGAGGTGAAAGTCAATGAGTGAACCAAAAATCGAAAATATGACTTTGGAAGACTTGATGGGCGATCGCTTCGGCCGGTATTCCAAGTCCATCATTCAAGAACGGGCCCTGCCGGATATTCGCGATGGCCTCAAACCGGTTCAGCGCCGGATCCTGTTTGCCATGAACAAGGATGGCAATACCTATGATAAAGGCTTTCGCAAGTCAGCCAAGTCGGTTGGTAACGTAATGGGTAACTTCCACCCGCACGGCGACAGTTCCATTTATGAAGCACTGGTACGAATGAGTCAGGATTGGAAGCTGCGTGACCCATTGATTGAAATGCACGGCAACAACGGGTCGATGGATGGTGATCCACCGGCTGCCATGCGTTATACCGAGGCTCGTTTAAGCAAGATTGCCGGTTTGATGCTCAAGGATATCGACAAAGATACGGTTGATATGACGCTGAACTTTGACGATACCGAAAAAGAGCCGACTGTCTTGCCAGCCCGCATTCCCAATCTTTTGGTTAACGGTGCGACCGGGATCTCGGCGGGTTATGCTACGGAAATTCCGACGCATAATCTGGGCGAGCTGATTGATGCACTGATCTACCTGCTTGGGCATCCCACGGCCAGTCTGGATAAGCTGATGGAATTCGTGCCGGGTCCTGATTTTCCAACTGGCGGGATCATTCAAGGCAAGGAAGGAATCAAAAAAGCCTATGAAACTGGTCGGGGACGCATCGTCGTACGGGCCAAGACCAGTATCGAGACGCTGCGTGGCGGTCGGCAGCAGATCAATATCACGGAGATTCCATATGAAGTCAACAAGGCCCAGCTGGTCAAGCGAATCAACGACCTGCGTCTGGCCAAAAAGGTTGAGGGAATCGCTGAAGCGCGCGATGAGACTGACCGCAGCGGCCTGCGCATCGCGATTGAACTGAAGCGTGGCGCCAATGCTGAGGGGATCTTAAACTATCTGCTTAAAAATACCGACCTGCAGATCAACTATAACTTCAACATGGTGGCGATCGATAATCAGCGGCCAATGCGGGTAGGCTTGAAGCATATTTTGACGTCTTATCTGAGCTTCCAAAAAGAGATCATTATGCGGCGGACGCGTTTTGATTTAAATAAGGCGCAAAAACGGCTCCACATCGTTGAAGGGCTGATTAAGGCGCTCAGTATGCTTGATCAGGTCATTCAAACGATTCGGGCTTCTAAAAACCGGGTTGATGCCAAGCAGAATCTGATTGAATCGCTGGGCTTTGATGATCCGCAAGCCGAAGCCATTGTTACCATGCAGCTGTATCGGCTAACCAATACTGACGTGACGGCGCTTGAAGATGAGCAAAAGCGTCTGAATGATCAGATTGCCGAATACCAGCTGATCTTAAGCGATGAAAATGAGCTGGCTAAAGTGCTGCGCCAAGAAATGCGGACGATTAAAAAAGAATTTGCGACACCGCGCCGGACTGAGATTCAAAGCAAGGTTCAAAAACTGGAAATCGACACTAAGGTTACGGTCGCCAAAGAAGACGTGGTCGTATTGGTTTCCAAAGCCGGCTATATCAAGCGCAGCAGTCTGCGGTCATTTAAGGCTTCCAATGTTGAAGAAGACGGTTTGCGAGAAGACGACTATCCGCTGTTGATTCAAGAAACCAGTACGCTGGCGCATCTGTTCATGTTCACCAATCTTGGTCATCTGATCTATCGGCCGGTGCATGAATTGACTGATGTGCGCTGGAAGGACGTTGGTGAGCATATTTCACAAACGATCGGCCTGGCCGCGGGTGAAGAGATTATCAAGGCACTGATTTTTGATCGGCTGGATATGCCAGGAACGCTGCTGATGGGAACCAGCGATGGTCAAGTCAAACAGACTGAGTTCAAGGAATATCAGCCAGGATCCCGTTATAAGAGCACGGCGACGGTCTACATGAAGCTTAAGGGTGATGACGCTCAAGTCGTTAACGTAATGTATTATGAGCCAAAAGATACCGCGCAGTCGCTGCTGGCAATCAGTCATGAAGGCTATGCCGTTCGCTTTGACGTAGCTGAAGTACCGATTGCCGGGGTCAGAACGACAGGGGTACGGGCCATCAATCTGCATGACGATGACAGAATGGTTGACCTGCAGCTGGTTGACGAAGATCAGCATCTGGCCATGGTAACTCAGCGCGGGGCCTTTAAAGAAATGGCCGTAGCCGACATTAAGCTTGGCGCACGGGCAAGACGCGGCGAACTGGTGCTGCACCGTTTGAAGAAGCTGCCGCACAAGCTGGTCGACTTTTTGCCTTATGATGCCGACTATCAGGGAGCCGTTGAGATCATAACCGATCGGCCGCTGTTCCAGGATGTTTTGATTACTGATCACCATCTGGGAACGGCCCATTCAAACGGTACTTTTGTAATTGATACCGAAAGTCAGGGTATTCCGGTTAAGCTGCGCATCAAGCCCCAGCTGACCGAAACATCGACAAGCGAGCAGCTCGATCTGACGGATTCAATTTCATAATCTGCATAAATATGCATCTGAAATGAAATTAGATTCCCATTTAAGAGCTGGTCGTGCTAAAATAAAAGGGTATAATTAATTTGCGAAAACGTTGCAGTTAACGTTTTACGTGATGATTGAATCAAAGGAGTTGTCTTTATGAGCAAGGAATTAGTTTTTGGTCATCAAAAGCCAGATACTGACGCCATTACGGCCGCAATGGCATTTTCATACTTTGAAAACGAACTGGGCTACGAAACGGAAGCCGTTGCCCTGGGCGAACCAAACGATGAAACGAAGTACGCTTTGAACTACTTCAACATGGAAGCACCACGGGTCGTTAAGACGGTTGCCAACGAAACTGACAAGGTAATGCTGGTTGACCACAACGAACCACAACAATCAGTTGCTGACATCGACCAAGTTACGGTTACGCACTTGGTTGATCACCACCGGATCGCCAACTTCAACACGGCACAGCCACTTTGGATCACGGCCCGCCCATACGGCTGTGTTTCCACGATCATCACGGAACTGTTCCAAGAAAAGCACATTGAAATTCCTGCCAACCTGGCTGGGATGATGATGTCTGCTATCATTTCCGACACGCTGCTGCTGAAGTCACCAACGACTACTGACCACGACGGCGAAGCTTTGAAGTACCTGGCAAAGGTTGCCGGTGTTGAAGACTACGAAGCTTACGGAATTGAGATGCTGAAGGCTGGTACCAACCTGGCTGCCAAGTCTGACGCTGATATCGTTGATGGCGACGCCAAGACGTTCGAACTGGGCGACGCTAAGCTGCGGATCGGTCAAGTAAACACGGTTGACCTGGATGACGTCTTCTCTCGTCAAGCCGACCTGGAAAAGACGATGCAGCAACTGAACGATGAAAATGGCTATGACACGTTCATCTTGATTGCTACCAACATTTTGAACAGCGATTCTGATCTGCTGGTTGTTGGCGGCAACACGGAAAAGGTTGAACAGGCATTCGGCAAGAAGCTGGGTGACAACCACCGTATGAACCTGCCAGGCGTAGTTTCACGTAAGAAGCAAGTGGTACCTCCATTGACGGACGTCTTTGAAGGCTAATCAGCGCTTAATCAAAACAGCACTCCGCCATTGCCGCGGGGTGCTTTTACTTTGCATAATTAAGTTAATTGATGGTTTGACGGAGGAATTAAGATGAAAATCTGTCCAAACTGTGGTAGTGAAGTTTTAGAAAATGCCCAATACTGTACGCGTTGTGGCTGGCATTTTGAAGCGGTTGACGATCACAAAACGGCTGACCAAGAAATTCAGCCAGCTTCGACAACCGGCGAAAACAGTGAGCTACCGGCAACTGAATCAATCAGCGAGCCACGGACGATAGCGGCTGAACGGCCTCAAGCGGCAGCAGGACAGCATGAGCCGCAAACATCAACGGATCCTGTCCATTCACAAAAGACCGCTGAACCGCATCCAAGCGCGCTGGCACCAGGTCGTGACGAAGCTTCAGACATTCAAAAAGTCGCAGAACAGCGGCATCCTTTGGTCAACGATCCAAAAGCAGCAGTCAGCGCGGCTGGTGAAGCCAAAGGAAATCATGAGTCCGCGTCATTTAAGAGTCGTGCGGAAGCCAGGAAGCAATCCGAATCAAGTACGGCTGGAGACTCAGTTGAACTGACGCTGAATCTCGAGCATACCAAACAGGAATTTAAACGGGCCTGGGACTGGCTGATCGAATCATTGAGACATCCCGGAGCATATCAGCAGCCAAGCTGGCGTTGGACCGGTTTGACGATGCAGATTCTTGAGGCCTTGATTGCGGTTGTGACGATTGATTGGATGGTTGATCATCTATCGGCTAAGCTTGCTCAGCTTGCGTCAGGCTCGGCAATCGTCTTTCACATCAGGGCCATGACGACGGGAAGCTTTTTATTGCTTTGGCTGCTGATCGTGGTTGCCATGCTGCTGATGAGTGCCGTGGCGTACGTCTTTAAACGCTATGTTAGTGGTATTGAAGGTGGCGATTACGTTGATATGATCAATCGTTTGACGTGGTCCAGCAACTTTAATGTTATTTTGCTGCTGGTCAGCTTGTTGCTGGCATCATTAACCGGCTCGCTTGGCATGATGACTCTGATTGGCGTGATTCTGCTGACTGCTTTGGGAATGTTTGCCCTGGCATTGGCTGATGTGATGCTTGAGGCTGACAGTCAGAAGCTTGATCGCATGTATGGCGCGCTGATCGTTTTGGTCATCAATGGTTTGATCGTTTTTGCCGCGATCTCGCTGGGCGGCCAGCTGATTAAAGAAATGATCATGGCGCTGATGCTGCAGCTGTTTTAGCATAAAACCAGATAGAATTTAACCCCCAACCGATTCGCGGGTGCATTGCGAATTGATTGGGGGTTTTAGCTTAAATAAGTTTGGCTAGCGTCTTGCGAATCGTGGTCGCGGTAATGTTGGGAAAAATCGACTGCATTCTGACGTTGTCGGGTTTAGCCATATATTCAGCCAATGAGTTCAGCTGTTCAGCCTGGGTAACGCCAAGGTCAGCTAATGACAGCGGCAGGCCAACGCGATGATAGTAGGCGCGGATTTCGTTAATCAACGCAGTATCGTCTTCCAGCGTTACTTGAAACAGATTGCCTAAAGCAACGATCTCGCCATGCGTAAAGCGTTGCGGGCCAATGACCTTGACATAGGCGTTATAGAAGGTATGAGCCGCCACGCTGCGTCCATCCAGGTCAGCCAAGCCATCAACCAATGACGCCGCTAAAAAGATGGTATCGATGAAGTTCTGTAGGTCAAGACCGTTAAGCGACCGCGGATTATCAACCTTCAGCATTTCCTGACGGCACCGCTCAATCAGATCCCGCGCTAAAGACAGTGATAGCGAATGTATTTGATCGTCAGTCAGGCGCCGGCGAATCTCATAGTATTTGGCCAGCGTGTCGCCGATGCCTGAACGCAGATATTCAAGTGGCGCGTTTTTCAACAGCCCAGGTTCCAGGATAACGGCATTAACGGGCTTTTTTTCGCGTACGCTGGCAATCATCTCGTGAGTTGGCGAATAGACGATGCTTTTAGTGGTGAAGGCTGCACAATTGGAGGGGACGGTCTGGACGTTGATCAAGACATTGTTAAGACGGTCACTGACGACTTTAGCCGTGTCCATCAGCTGACCGCCGCCAAAAGCGATGATCCCGTCGTAGGCTTTCAGCTGTTCGGTAAGGCGATCGATTTCGGCAAACTCGCAGCTGCCATTAAAGATTTCGACTGGATACCGAGTCTCAAAATCAGCCGGCAGGTACTGGGGGATGACTTTTAAAATTGAATAATAGCTGCAAAACCAACAAAAAAGGCCGTGACTCCATCAAAGGAATCACGGCCTAGTCGTCGACCTGGATATGGCAAGCATTTTTGTTGGGGATCAACGCCCGATTACCTAAGTCCAGATTGATTCAGTGATGGCATGCCAAATAGTGCGCGGTACATTACAGTACAGCACATGCATTGACAACACATCATAGAATCAGACTTAATCATGGCGTTGAAATCCTCCTTTCGAAATTCGTTGCAAATAGCATACCGGTTATTAGTGACAACTATCAACAATAAAATTAGAATTTTCAAAGAATTGTGCATGGCGACAGCTTGACAAACCTTATGATAATTAGGATATAGCTGTTGTACGAGCAGATTAAAAAATTATTTTATTGTTTTTAACAAAAATAGATTATTTAGCGGATGCCGTTTCTTTAGGTGAGACAAAATCACGTTGAATCCAAAGCGAGATCAGCATAGCGATCACGTCAATCACAATAAAGGCCAGCAAAGTAACGTAGTAGTTGTGCAGAACTTGGTGCGTAACGGAAAGCAGGACGGGACCGACCATACCGGCAACTGCCCAAGCCGTCAGCACGTAGCCATGGATTGCGCCCAGTTCCTTGGTGCCAAAAATATCGCCCAGGTAGGCTGGAATAACGGAGAAACCAGCACCATAGCAGGAAAGCAGCAGGCAAAGAGCAATGGCAAAGATTGCGGGTACCTGGCAGAAAATCAGAATAATCAGCATAATAATGTCGACGATAAAAATCAGGCTGTAGGTCAGTGGACGGCCAATCCAGTCAGAAAGCGTAGCCCAGATAAGGCGGCCGAAACCGTTGAACAGGCCTAAGATACCAACCATTACGGCTGCCGTAGCCGCGCTCATTTTCGTCATTTCTTGGGCCATTGGCGAAGCAGCCGAGACCAGACCGATCCCCGTCGTAATGTTAATGAAGAACATCAGCCACAGGAAAGCAAAAGTTCGGGTTTTAACGGCTTCGTTGGCAGTCAGCTGTTGACCGTTCGTCAGGCTGACGCGGGATGCTTTTTGCGCGATAGCCGTTGGCAGTTCGTTTGGCCGTGGCTTCTTGATGAATTGAGCAGCAATCAGCATTACAACCAGGTAGAAAGCACCTAAGACGTAGAAAGTAGCAGAAAGACCAACATTAGACATCAGCTGCTGAGCAATTGGACCCGTTAACAAGGCGGCAAAGCCAAAGCCCATGATCGCCAGCCCCGTTGCCAAACCACGCTTGTCAGGGAACCAGCGAATGATTGTGGAAACCGGCGTTACGTAGCCAGATCCCAAGCCTAGTCCGCCGATGACGCCGTATGCCAGATACAGCAGCCAAAGTTGGTGCGTGTGGATGGCAACCCCAGTCAGCATGATGCCGGAGCCGTAAAAGATTGCGGAGATGGTACCAGTAACGGTTGGGCCAAACTTTTCGACCAGTCGACCCATAAAGGCAGCTGACATGCCCAAACAAAAGATGGCCAGGCTAAACGCAAACGAGACTGAGGCTTCCCGCCAGCCCGTCTGCTGCGCGATTGGCTTGGTAAAAACGCTCCAAGCATAAACGCCACCGATCATTAAGTGCAAAACGACACCCGCGAAGGCGACGCCGTAACGATTCCTTGTCTTAGTCATTGTTTCCTCTCTCCCTTATATTATTAAACACGAACATTAATAAATTTAAACTTCTTAAAATTCGGTGTATTGCTACATTAACATGCTGAAATTGAAAAAACAACGCCGAAACGCCACTTCTAACCGAACTTTAATTTGAAAACCTTTCCACCGGTTGATCAGGGACGGATTTGCTAAAAAAAGAAAGCTTTTCTATAATTTTGCAAAAACAATAATGAGGTGAGCAGCAATTGACTATTCGCTTTGAAAAGGCCAGGCATGAGGATCTGCGCCGGATTGTCGAAATCTATAATCAGATTATTCCTTCACGATTGGCTACGGCAGATTTAGAACCGTTGATGACTTCAGATCGCGAGGCGTGGTTTCACAGTTTTACGCCAACCCATCCGTTATGGGTTATCAGAAACGATGCCGATGAAATTTGGGGATGGGTAGGACTGGAGCCGTTTTATGGGCGGCCAGCCTATGAACACACGGCGGAGGTCAGTATCTATATTGATCAGAATGCGCGGCACCAAGGCCTGGGTTCACAGGCCATCCAGTTTGTGATTGCTCAGCTGCCCAGTTTAAACGTAACCGCGCTGGCAGCTTATATTTTTGGACATAATCAGCCAAGTCTGGGTCTGTTCAAAAAGTTCGGTTTTGAACAGTGGGGCTTTTTGCCGGCGATCGCGGAACTTGATGGAAAAAAACGCGATTTAGTGATTATGGGACAAAGATTTGATTAGCAAACAAGATTTTATAAGAAAGCCTGAGTCGCAGTAAAGAAACGGCTCAAGCTTTTAGTTATTGATCGAAAGCGTGCAATAATCAAGAAATTCTAAATTCGTAACATAAAAAATCTATGACAATTTCAATTTTTTACATTTTTGTTTTTAACAATTTAAAGCGTTTGCATGTTGAGTAGCAACTGCTATTCGGCATGTTTTCGTTTTCAATGAAACAGATTAATTACTATATGCACAATCTGATGTTCATAACGAAATGCTTTTTTATAAATTTTAAATGCATATAGTTTAACTTTTTACTTGATTTGGAAATTTACGAAAAACAAAAAAGGCGAGACGAGGCAAGAATGTCCCGTTTCACCTGGGATTTCAAGGGAACCAAGTCTCGTCGCCGCGAACGAGTAAATGACAAAATTCAAACTTGGTAATTTATGTCGGGCAACGGCATCTTTGCTATGTCACCACAAAAATGGAGATTTAGCGGCTTAAACTGCGTTGATGCGTTGAGGTGGGTTGACTCATAACTTAGGAGTTATGAGTTATTAAAGAATGTAAAAAATTTTTTAAGGGATTGGCATATATGTTAAGGAAATCATTGACTTGTTGTTCAACAAACATTAAAGTTAAAGGTATAAAAGCAGTATCGTACGTAGGTTTGAGATTTGTTGATATCGATTTGCCAAAGATTTCATTCAATTTCAGTCTTATGTGCATACGTGCCTAGAAAATGTGGTTCGTAACTCCTAAGTTTTGGCTCTTTTTAATTTTTTAATTTCTTAAATAGTGTAAGCGCTTAAAAACGTAGCCTAACTATTTAAGAAATTTTCATAAAAGAATTTAAAAAGACGATTTGAAAATGGCAAAGCCTTCAGGAAAGCAAGGGGGGAGTTGTGCAGGGAAAATTTGCTGTGGTTGGCTGGGAAACAATTGCAGCGGTGAATACCGATTTTTATACGACGAAATAATGTTGAAATTTTCCATAATGCAAAATTTAAGGGAGTGTTTTAGCAATATGGTTGGGAAAAACAATAATTACATTAGAGAAAGTAAGTCAAACGAACATTTTCAACGGTTCTCTTTGCGGAAACTGAGTGTTGGAGTTGTATCAGTTGCCGTTGCGGCTGGCTTTTATTTAGGCAGCGGCACAACGGCACAAGCTGCAACTGCTGAATCGGATGCATCAGCAAAGACTGAACAAGTTGTACAAAAGGACGCAACTTCAGCTGCCAGTGACGCAACTTCAGCCTCTAATAGCAGTGCAACCTCTGCAAGCAGTGTTGCGCCGGTAAGTGCCGAGTCCGCTTCGAGCGCGGCAGTTTCTGATTCACCAGCTTCTGCCGGTATTGCTTCAAACAGCCAAGCTTCAGCTGTCAGTACCAGCGAAAACAGCAGTCAGCCGGCATCTAGCTCAGTTGCCAGCGATGTAGCATCTGCTGTAAGTGAAAAGTCGCAGGCAGCTAGTGAAGCCAACAGTCAAAGTGCTGCTGACAAGCAAACGGCACAGTTACCAACGTCAGCCGCTAATGTCAATGAAAGCCAAGCATCCAATATTTTGAATGCTCAAGTCGTTCAACAAGCTGCCAATCAACAGGCCCCAGCCGGATTTACGGTTACTGATCCAGCTTATCCAGCCGGGATGTATCAGGATACAGATCCCAGTCACTATACCTACTGGTGGGCCCAAAGCTCAGACGGCAATTATAGCCTGGTTCTTTCAACCGATCGAAATGGTGATGGCAAGGTTTATGTCTTCTTGTTGGGCCGCAATCACAATGTTTTAGGTCAGTACACGGTTGATAAAAATGACTCAGCAGATGTAATTTATGGGCGTAGAAAATACAGCTTTGGTACGGTTTACAATGATGTTCAGTCAGGTGTCTTCGTTTCTGCTGATGGTACCTGGAAGTCAAAGTTCAACGTCTTTAACCCTAAGGCGGGTGAGGATGATGGAGACTATGGCAGCATTAGTTTCATGATTCCACAAGTAGAAACGCAGACGACGACTTATGTTGATGACAAGGGCAACACGGTCACTTATGTTGATGACAAGGGCAACACGGTCAACATCGACCCAATCGTTCAAAAAGGGTTGGATGGTCAAAGCTATACAACACAGGGCGGTAAGGTAATTAAAGGCTATTTTGCTAAAGAACCATCAAACGCTAGTGGCTACATGTCGCCATTTGGCAAGCAGGGTGCAACCTACACTAAAGATTGGCATAATGGGCTTAAAGCCACCTTTACCGAAACCGATACCACTACCGGCTTGATGCATGTTGTTGTGAAGAAATACTATAATCTTTTGGGTTGGAAAGCAGTAAAAGAGTTTGATCTTGCTCCAGGTCAATCAGAGGAAGTTGGCTATGTTACTATTCACAGCATCTACATTCCGCAGACGATCAATATTCAATATGTTTATGAAAAACTTGGCAATCTGATTATTGATTCTGATTCCAAGGCCTTTCCAGCTGAGGACAAGACGACCACGCAGTATCCAGCAGTATCCAAACGATAAAAACGACTCAACCAAGGCGGGCAACGTTAAGATTCCAGAAGTGCCCGGCTTTACGCCAACAATCAATGGCAAGACGGTTACGAACTACACGTTTAACCCTGCAGATTACGTCAGCGACTTGAGTCAAGACATTACTGTTAAACGATCTACTTGAAGCATGATACGACACACACGAGCGCAACTGATGAAAAAGCCGATCAAAAGACGGTTACGGAAACGATCCATTACGTTTACAAGGATGGAGTCAAGGCCGGCAGTTCAGCAGCTAATGATTACACTGATTCAGTAACCTTTAAGCGTGGCTACACGACTGACAAAGTTACGGGTAAGATTGTTTCCTACGATCCATGGACGGTTGATGGTAAGCAGGCTGATAACAAGACGTTTGATGCTGTTAAGAGTCCGGCAATTGCTGGCTACACGGCTGACGTGGCCCAAGTCGATCTACTTGAAGCATGATACGACACACACGAGCGCAACTGATGAAAAAGCCGATCAAAAGACGGTTACGGAAACGATTCACTACGTTTACGAAAACAACCAGACTGCTCAGCCAGACTACACGGCAGCAGTAACCTTCAAGCGTGGCTACACGACCGATAACGTTACCGGCAAGGTTGTTTCCTACGATCCATGGACGATTGACGGCAAGCAGGCTGACAGCAAGACGTTTGCTGCCGTAACCAGCCCAGCAGTCGAAGGTTACACGCCAAACCACAAGCAAATTAATGAATTCACCGTTACGCCAGATTCAAAAGACATTGTCAAGACGGTCGTTTATGTTGGTGATCCTCAAGAAGCTCAAGCAATCTTCTATGATGAAACAACGGGCAAGGAAATCAGCAACACGCGTGAAATCGTAAATGGCAAGACTGATGAAGCGATCAGCTTTACTAAGGATCCAGATGAAGTCGTTAAGGAACTCGAAAAGCAAGGTTACGTCTTTGACAAGGACAATGCTAATAACAATGTCTTTGTTGCCGGCACGACCTACGACAAGAATTCTGAAGTTCACCAATACTTCAAGTACTACTTCACGCACGCTACGACGATCGTTACGCCAGACAATCCAAAGACGCCGGCTGATGTATTGCCAGACAACCCTGGTAAGAATTACCCAAGCGGTGTTGCCAAGGATGATCTGAACAAGACCGTTACGCGGACGATCAACATTACGACGCCAGATGGCAAGACGCAGACGATCACGCAGAAGGCTGAATTTACGCGAAGTGCAACGGTTGATGAGGTTACCGGTGAAGTAACTTATGGACCATGGTCGAAGAATGTCGTTTTGGAAAGCGTTGACGTACCAAACATTCCTGGATACGTGCCATCCGCATCTGTTCCAGAAATTACGGTTACGCCAAATGACCAAGACATGACGATCAACATCACCTACAAGAAGCTTGATTCTGGCAAGGCAACTGACCAAGGCGGCAATGCTTCCAATGGTGGTCAAGCAACGAATGGCGGTTCAACGACTGGTCAATCCGCTCAAAACGGCCAGTCAGGTCAAACCCAAAACAATGCTGGTGCTCAACAATTGCCACAAACTGGTAACGCCAACAATGAAAAGGGCGCACTGGGCTTGGCAGGAGCAATGTTTGCAGCAGGTCTTGGCCTGGGCTTTGGCTCTAAGAAGAAGCGTCACGAAAACTAGATGAAGAAATAAGAACAGATTCATCAATGATAAAAAAAGACTCATCCTTTGATTCTTCAAAGGTTGGGTCTTTTTGTCTTTATGGTTAAAAAGTAAGCACACTATAACCAACCGCATATGATTAAATCGTAGTAAGCACACTATAACCAACCGCATATGATTAAATCCCAAGTTCTCCTATACTTGAAGACATATTCAAGGAGGAGGACT
>PPYF01411589.1_pt1 | contig 14753 bp, 17 predicted proteins | sample 1559871 | NCBI WGS metagenome assembly PPYF01 (sample SAMN08240021, study PRJNA423297) | Human gut metagenome, whole genome shotgun sequencing project. | reverse complement strand
ACCGTCGTACTACAGCTATCGAGCGAACGCTCCGTCACATTGAGTTATCAGAAGGTGAGCCTGCGCTTGATCTACTCCAGTTCCAAGAAGATGAGGAAGAATATGAAGATTAGTCACATGAAGAAAGATGAGCTGTTTGAAGGCTTTTACTTGATCAAATCAGCTGACCTAAGACAGACGCGTGCTGGGAAAAATTACCTAGCCTTTACCTTCCAAGATGATAGTGGTGAGATTGAAGGAAAACTCTGGGATGCCCAACCTCATAATGTAGAAGCTTTTACTGCAGGGAAAGTTGTCCACATGCAGGGACGTCGTGAAGTGTACAATAATACTCCGCAGGTTAATCAAATCACCCTTCGCCTACCACAACCTGGTGAACCAAATGATCCAGCGGATTTCAAGGTCAAATCGCCAGTGGATGTCAAGGAGATACGCGAATATATGGCGCAGATGATTTTCAAAATTGAAAATCCTATCTGGCAACGAATCGTACGAGCTCTCTATACCAAATATGATAAAGAATTTTATTCCTATCCAGCTGCCAAAACCAACCATCACGCCTTTGAAACAGGACTTGCTTATCATACAGCGACTATGGTTCGTTTGGCAGAGGCAATTGCTGATGTGTACCCACAGCTTAATAAGAGTTTGCTCTATGCTGGAATTATGCTCCATGACCTAGCCAAGGTTATTGAGTTGACTGGCCCAGACCAGACAGAGTATACAGTTAGAGGGAATCTAATTGGCCATATCGCTTTGATTGATAGTGAAATTACCAAAACAGTAATGGAGTTAGGCATTGATGACACTCGTGAAGAAGTGGTACTCTTACGCCATGTGATTCTCAGCCACCATGGCTTGCTTGAGTATGGTAGTCCAGTTCGTCCTCGTGTGATGGAAGCTGAAATCATTCATATGATTGATAATCTAGATGCCAGCATGATGATGATGTCAACAGCGCTCGCCCTTGTTGATGAGGGGGAAATGACCAATAAGGTCTTTGCTATGGACAATCGTTCCTTCTACAAGCCAAAATTAGACTAGAAACTAAAAAAATGAGCTTTATTTAAACAATAAAGTTCGTTTTTTTGCTTTAGTGTGATATAATGAGAAAAAGACTAATAAAAAAGAATGGTGAATAACTAATGAAATTAAGAAGAAGTGATCGGATGGTTGTTATTTCCAATTACTTGATTAACAATCCATACAAATTAACCAGTCTCAATACCTTTGCGGAAAAGTATGAATCTGCTAAATCTTCTATTTCAGAAGATATTGTCATTATTAAACGTGCCTTCGAAGAGATCGAAATCGGCCATATTCAGACGGTGACAGGTGCTGGTGGCGGTGTTATTTTCACGCCATCTATCTCTACTCTTGAGTCTAAAACAATCATCGAAGAGCTTCGCGATAAACTTTCAGAGAGCGACCGCATTCTTCCAGGTGGTTATATTTATTTGTCTGACCTCCTTAGCACACCTGCTATTTTGAAAAATATCGGTCGTATTATTGCTAAGAGCTTTATGGATCAAAAGATTGATGCTGTTATGACTGTTGCGACCAAAGGGGTTCCGCTAGCAAATGCAGTTGCAAATGTTCTCAATGTACCTTTTGTCATTGTCCGTCGTGACTTGAAAATTACAGAAGGTTCAACTGTGAGTGTTAACTACGTTTCAGGTTCTAGCGACCGTATTGAAAAAATGTTCCTTTCAAAACGTAGCCTTAAAGCAGGAAGTCGAGTCTTGATCGTTGATGATTTCTTGAAAGGCGGAGGAACTATTAACGGTATGATTAGCCTTTTAACAGAATTTGATTCTGAGTTAGCTGGTGTAGCTGTCTTTGCTGATAATGCGCAGGAAGATCGTGAACAGCAATTTGACTATAAATCACTCTTAAAAGTTACCAATATTGATGTGAAGAACCAACAAATTGAAGTTGAAGTTGGAAATATCTTTGGAACAGAAAAATAAGAATTGACTTGAAATACAAAGGTTGGAACTTTCGTCCCAGCCTTTCTTTGATAATGGATATAAAGGAGTCCTATGAAAACACCATTTATTAATCGTGAAGTTTTAGAAAAAATTGTTGAAGAGTTTCCAACCCCTTTCCACCTCTACGATGAAAAAGGAATCCGCGAGAAAGCACGCGCAGTAAACAAAGCCTTTTCTTGGAATCAGGGCTTTAAAGAATATTTTGCAGTCAAGGCGACTCCTACCCCAGCTATCTTGAAAATCTTACAAGAAGAAGGATGTGGAGTGGATTGTTCTAGTTATGTAGAACTCTTGATGAGTCATAAGCTAGGATTTTCTGGTTCTGATATGATGTTCTCATCCAATAATACTCCAGATAGAGAGTATGCTTATGCCCGTGAATTAGGTGCGACGATTAATTTAGATGCTTTTGAAGATATCGAACATTTAGAGCGTGCAGCAGGTATCCCAGAAATCATCTCTTGCCGTTACAATCCCGGTGGAGTATTTGAACTAGGAACGGACATTATGGATAATCCTGGCGAAGCTAAGTTCGGGATGACTAAGGAGCAGCTTTTTGAAGCCTTTGCTATTTTGAAAGAAAAGGGAGCTAAAACCTTTGGGATTCATTCCTTCCTAGCTTCCAATACAGTGACTCACCTCTACTATCCAGAATTAGCACGTCAGCTCTTTGAGTTAGCAGTAGAAATCAAGGAAAAGTTGGGTATTTCGCTGGACTTTATCAACCTTTCTGGAGGTATCGGAGTCAACTATCGTCCAGATCAAGAGCCAAATGACATCGCCTTGATTGGTGAGGGAGTTCGTCAGGTTTATGAAGAAGTTCTTACGCCAGCAGGTCTTGGTCAAGTTAAGATTTTTACAGAACTAGGGCGCTTTATGTTGGCACCTCATGGCATTCTCGTTACAACAGTTACTCATAAAAAGAAAACCTACCGTACATATCTAGGAGTAGATGCGTCAGCTGTTAACCTGATGAGACCGGCTATGTATGGTGCTTATCACCATATTACCAATATGATGAATCCTGACGGTCAAGCTGAAGTCGTTGATGTTGTTGGTTCACTATGTGAAAACAACGACAAGTTTGCGGTTAATCGTGAAATACCTCAAACAGAAATTGGCGATTTGTTAGTGATTCATGATACAGGTGCGCATGGCTTCTCTATGGGTTACCAGTACAATGCCAAACTTCGTTCAGCAGAGATTCTCTACACAGAGGATGGTGGTGCTCGACTAATCCGTAGAGCAGAGCGCCCTGAGGACTATTTTGCGACTCTCTATGGGTTTGACTTTGACAAGGATTAGAATAATTTTTGAAAATCATGAAAGTTGAAAGTGAAAAACAGATTGTTTTCTAAAAAATAGACAAAATCTATTGTTTTTCCTTTCAAGCGTGATATAATAAAATTATAAAACGGTTTCAAGGAAGGTGACGTGATGTCAGAAGAAACAATTGACTATGGACAAGTGACAGGAATGGTGCACTCGACAGAGAGTTTTGGGGCGGTAGATGGTCCTGGGATTCGTTTTATTGTCTTTTTGCAGGGCTGTCAGATGCGTTGCCAATATTGCCATAATCCAGATACTTGGGCAATGGAAACCAATAAGTCTCGTGTGCGCACAGTGGATGATGTCTTGGAAGAAGCGCTTCGCTACCGTGGTTTCTGGGGAGATAAGGGAGGTATCACAGTCAGCGGAGGAGAAGCCCTCTTGCAGATTGATTTCTTGATTGCCCTCTTTACCAAGGCGAAAGAAAAAGGCATCCACTGTACCTTGGATACTTGTGCCCTTCCGTTCCGTAATAAACCACGTTATCTTGAAAAATTCAACAAGCTTATGGCTGTGACTGACTTGGTTCTCCTTGATATCAAGGAAATCAACGAAGCTCAACACAAGATTGTTACCAGCCAAACCAACAAAAACATCTTGGCGTGTGCGCAGTACTTATCTGATATCGGAAAACCAGTTTGGATTCGTCACGTTCTCGTACCAGGATTGACAGACCGTGATGAAGATTTGATTGAGCTTGGGAAGTTCGTAAAGACTCTCAAAAATGTTGATAAGTTTGAAATCTTACCTTATCACACGATGGGTGAGTTCAAGTGGCGTGAACTTGGCATTCCGTATTCGCTTGAAGGCGTTAAACCTCCAACAGCAGATCGTGTCAAGAACGCTAAGGAACTAATGGATACAGAAAGCTATCAAGATTACATGAAACGTGTTCATGGATAATATAAAAAATGAGGTCGAGTTTTCTCGGCCTCTTTTCGATTATAGAAAAGACTCAGCAATTTAGCCGAGCCTTTTATTTTTTATCTTGAATGTTGTTTACCAGCATTGCGTTTTTTGTTTTTCTTCTTGTTAGAAGTTGAGATTACTGCTGCTGATTCAGGAGTCACATCCTTGCGAGCGCCTGAAGTTTTGCTTGCTTTTGGTGGGTTCTTTGCAAATTCTTCGCGTACTTTTTTACGAAGTTTTGGACGAATGATGTAGTTGACGATGAATTGTTGAAGGATCATCATGAAACCACCGACAACCCAGTAAAGTGTGACACTGGCTGGGGAGAAGATTGAGAACATGACAATCATCAACGGACTCATGTAAATCATTTTCTTGAGTTGTTCTCTTTGAGTCTCGTCTTCAACTCCGTGTAGAGAAAGGAGTGATTGGATGTAGTAGAGAACACCTGCGCAGGCGATGAGAATCCAACTTGGAGATCCGAGTGCGATTCCTAAGAAGCTAGCATCAGAAACACCTTCTGTGTGTTGAGCAGCAAAATAGATGGCAGAGAAGAAAGGCATTTGAATGAGGATAGGGAAACATCCTACACCACCAAACATACTAATGCCATGCTCTTTTTGAGCAGCAAAGAGAGCTTGTTGGGCTTCTAGTTTTTCTTCTTGAGTCGTTGCTTCTTTCAGACGAGTCTGATGTGGCTCAAGGACATGCTTGAGGGCGTTCATCTTCTCAGAGTGAAGAGTCGCTTTCCATGATTGGTAGATACCAAGTGGGAGGATAATCAAGCGGACGATAATAGTTACGATGATGATACCAACACCGAAACCAAGACCTTGGTCATTGGCAAAATATTTGATAGCCTCTGCCATAGGTGCTCCGATGGTATTCCAGATAAATCCGGTTGGCTGACCTGTTGCTTTATCAACCTGGACACATCCTGTCAATACTAATAGCATAGCCACTCCCATGATTGAGAGGGCGATTCGTTTAATTGATTTCACTGTTTTTATTCCTTCTTTAAAAATTATACCTTTCTATTCTACTGTTTTTTTTGAAAATATACAATAGTTCTAGAGACCTAATTTGCGACTTTGAAGTCGGAATAGGAAGGAAAGTTGCTCAATTGGACGTCGAGATAGGTCACTTTTGAGAAAGGAGTTGGTCCTTTTCGGATCTCTTGGATGAACTTAGCCATGATAGCAGAAGATTCTGCTTGGGCAAGAATTTCGACGGTGCCGTCATCGTTGTTCCAGACCCGACCGGTGATTCCGCCTAGTTCGAGAGCAAGGGTATAAACACCCCATCGAAAGCCAACACCTTGGACGCGTCCCTGTGCAATCATTTTGACCTTTTGCATACCAAACCTCCTTGATTGTGTTATAATACTCCTATGACTATTATAACCTCTAAAGCGAATTCTGTGGTAAAAAATGCCAAGAAATTGCATCAAAAAAAATATCGAAAATCTTCTTATTTAATTGAGGGTTGGCATTTATTTGAGGAAGCTGTTCAGGCGGGAGCAACGATTGAGAAAATTTTTGCTCTAGTAGAGTATGGAGATAAACTCGTAGATTATCCTCAGACAGTCTTTGTGACGGAAGACATCTTGCTTGATTTAGCTGATTCACAAACACCTCAGGGCATTGTTGCCATTGTTCAAAAGGAAGAGGAGCAGTTGCCGGATTTGACCTCAGGTAAATATCTTTTCTTAGAAGATGTGCAGGATCCTGGAAATGTGGGGACTATGATTCGGACGGCAGATGCGGCAGGTTTTTCAGGAGTCATTGTTTCAAGTAAATCAGCTGACATCTACAGTCTCAAAACTCTTCGCTCCATGCAGGGTAGCCATTTCCATTTACCAATTTATCGAATGCCTATTGAAACATTTGTTGAAGAGGCGAAAAAGAGTCATTTGCCGATTTTAGCCACTACCTTATCCCAAAACTCTAAAGATTATCGTGAGCTTGCTCGACTAGAGGATTTCGTATTGGTGATGGGAAATGAAGGACAAGGCATTAGTCCAGTCATGGCAAATCAAGCAGACCAACTGGTTCACATTAGCATGAAAGGGCAGGCGGAAAGTCTCAATGTTGCCATTGCGGCAGGCATACTCATGTTTTATTTGAGTTAAATCAATTTATTTTTGTTATAATCAGTAAAAAGATTTCATAAGGAGAAAAAAATATGAATCAAACAATTATTCAAGAACGTTCTGGTTTGAATCAATTTTATGCAAAAGTTTATGCTTTTGTAGGAATTGGGATTGCCTTATCTGCACTTGTTTCAGCCTTGATGTTAACAACCTTCCAAGATGTTCTCGTACAGTTAATGCTTAACGCCCGCATATGGTTAATTGTGACAGGAGTCGTTGAAGTTGCTCTAGTGTTATTTGCAAGTGGTTTAGCGTTAAGGAACAGTCCAGCGGCATTTCCAATATTTCTATTATATTCTGCGGTCAACGGTTTTTCACTAAGTTTCATTGTATCGCTTTACCTTCCTGGTACAGTCCTAACAGCCTTTATCTCCAGTGCAGCCCTTTTCTTTGTCATGGCATTCGTCGGAGTAGTCATCAAAAAGGATTTGAGTGGTATCGGACGTGCTTTGATTGCAGCCTTATTTGGTCTAATATTAGCCATGGTTGTTAATATCTTCTTAAACAGTGGCCTAATGGACTATATCATCAGTATTGTTATGGTACTTGTTTTTGCAGGTTTAATCGCTTGGGATAATCAAAAAATTCGTTATGTTTACGAAGAGTCAGACGGTCAAGTTGCTACAGGTTGGGCAATTTCTTTGGCACTTAGCCTCTACCTTGACTTTATCAACCTCTTCCTTAGCTTCTTGCGTATCTTTGGAAGTGACGATTAATACTTTTAGAGCTCAAATGAGCTCTTTTTTCTTTTATTTTTACTGATAAAAAGGTATAATCTTTATTATTATTCAAAAGGAGGAGCATATGAAGAAGAGTTTTATTCACCAGCAGGAAGAGATTTCATTTGTGAAAAATACCTTTACCCAGTATTTAAAAGATAAGTTAGAAGTAGTAGAAGTACAAGGTCCAATCTTGAGTAAGGTTGGGGACGGGATGCAGGATAACCTTTCAGGGATTGAACATCCGGTATCTGTTAAGGTTCTGCAAATCCCAGATGAAACCTATGAGGTGGTCCATTCACTTGCTAAGTGGAAACGCCATACTTTGGCACGTTTTGGTTTTGGTGAAGGAGAAGGTCTCTTTGTTCACATGAAAGCTCTTCGACCAGACGAGGATTCACTAGATGCGACTCACTCTGTTTATGTGGACCAGTGGGACTGGGAAAAGGTTATTCCTAATGGACAACGCAATCTATCCTACCTCAAAGAAACCGTTGAAAAGATTTATAAGGCTATTCGTTTGACTGAGCTAGCAGTTGAAGCACGATACGATATTGAGTCAATTTTGCCCAAACAAATTACCTTTATCCATACAGAAGAGTTGGTTGAGCGTTATCCAGACTTGACACCTAAAGAACGTGAAAATGCTATCTGTAAGGAATTCGGTGCTGTCTTCTTGATTGGTATTGGCGGTGTATTGTCGGATGGAAAACCTCATGATGGACGTGCACCAGACTATGATGACTGGACAACTGAATCTGAAAATGGCTATCATGGCTTGAATGGCGATATCCTTGTTTGGAATGATAATTTGGGTGCAGCCTTTGAATTGTCTTCAATGGGAATTCGTGTCGATGAAGACACTCTACGTCGACAAGTAGCTATTACAGGAGATGAAGACCGCCTTTCTTTGGAATGGCATAGAGCTCTTCTAAATGGACTCTTCCCATTGACAATCGGTGGAGGAATTGGTCAATCGCGTATGGCTATGTTCTTACTTCGTAAGAAACATATCGGTGAAGTTCAAACCAGTGTTTGGCCACAAGAAGTCAGAGATACTTATGACAATATTCTTTAAACAATCGAACCGAGAGGTTCGATTTTCTTATTTCATCAGAATTTGGTATAATATACCTTATGAAAATCGTATCAGGAATCTACGGAGGACGTCCTTTAAAGACGTTAGACGGGAAAACAACGAGACCAACATCTGACAAGGTCCGAGGAGCTATTTTCAATATGATTGGTCCCTACTTTGAAGGAGGACGTGTGCTAGATCTCTATGCTGGCAGTGGTGGTTTATCCATTGAAGCGATTTCAAGAGGGATGTCAAGCGCCGTTTTGGTTGAGAAGGATCGTCGTGCCCAGAACATTGTGGCAGAAAATATCAAGATGACCAAGGAGACCTCTAAGTTTCAATTATTGAAAATGGAGTCCAGTCGTGCGTTGGAGCAGGTGGATGGCGTTTTTGATCTCATCTTTTTGGACCCTCCCTATGCAAAGGAACAAATCGTGTCCGATATTGAAAAAATGGCAGAGAGAAATCTTTTTTCAGAGGATGTCATGGTGGTTTGTGAAACTGATAAATCAGTAGAACTTCCAGAAGAGATCGCCTGTTTGGGTATCTGGAAGGAAAAAATATATGGGATTAGTAAGGTGACGGTTTATGTCAGATAAGATTGGTTTATTTACAGGTTCGTTTGATCCGATAACAAAGGGGCATTTGGACCTTATTGAGCGTGCAAGTAAGCTCTTTGATTACTTGTATGTTGGGATTTTTTATAATCCACACAAAAATGGATTTTTACCGATAGAGAGTCGGCTAAGGACTGTAAAAAAAGCAGTGGCACATCTGAATAATGTTCAGGTCATAGCTTCTCACGATGAGTTAGTGGTTGATGTCGCTAGAAAACTAGATGCAGAGGTCTTGGTGCGTGGCTTGCGTAACGCTACAGATCTTCAGTATGAAGCTAGTTTTGATTTTTACAATCATCAATTAGCAGGAGAAATGGAGACAATCTATCTTCATAGTCGCCCAGAGCATATCTATATCAGTTCTTCAGCTGTGAGGGAATTGTTGAAATTTGGCCAAGATATCAGTGAGTATGTACCAGCTACTGTCTTAGAGGAGTTAAATCATGAAGAAAAAAACTAGATGGCCCATATATCTAATTATTGGGCTTATTATCACATTTATAGCTTTTACAGTGCCCCTGCCTTATTACATTGAGGTGCCCGGGACTTCAGAAGATATTCGAAAAGTTTTACAAGTTAATAACCAGCCTGACCAAGAGGAAGGTTCCTACCAATTTGTAACGGTTGGAGTTAAGCATGCTAGACTTGTTGATTTAGTTTATGCCTGGCTGACACCTTTTACAGATATTCGAAGTGCTAAAGAGATGACAGGTGGTTCATCTGATACTGAATATATGCGGATCAACCAGTTTTACATGGAAACGTCGCAAAATATGGCCAAATATCAAGGCTTGAAAACTGCTGGCAAGGAAATAGAGCTCAAATACCTAGGGGTCTATGTTTTGACTGTGACTGATAACTCGACTTTCAAGGGAATTCTCAATATCGCTGACACCGTGACGGCTGTCAATGATAAAACTTTTGAAAGCTCCAAGGAGATGGTCGACTACGTCAACTCTCAAACTCTTGGTGATAAAGTTAAGGTTACTTATCAAGAGGATGGGAAAGTTAAAACGGCTGAAGGGAAAATCATTACTCTTGAGAATGGGAAAAATGGTATCGGAATCGGTTTGATTGACCGAACAGAAGTATCAAGTGATGTGCCAATCAAGTTTTCAACTGCAGGCATTGGTGGTCCTAGTGCTGGGCTGATGTTTAGCTTGTCTATTTATACACAAATTGCAGACCCAACCCTGCGAAATGGACGGATTATTGCCGGTACAGGAAGTATTGATAGAGATGGGAATGTTGGTGATATTGGTGGAATTGACAAAAAAGTTGTTGCTGCATCTAAAAAGGGAGCTACTGTATTCTTCGCACCGAATAATCCCGTTTCTGATGAAGCTAAAAAGGCAAATCCAAATGCCAAGAGTAATTATGACACAGCTGTAGAAGCGGCTCAGATGATAAAAACCGACATGAAGATTGTTCCAGTCAAAACGCTTCAAGATGCAATTGATTACTTGAAGAATAACCCTTAAAATAAAGTGTCAGTTCATAGACTAGCGTAGAAAAAGAGAAGATGGTATAATAGGCAGATGATTCAATTGTTTTTTACCCTCAGTAGTCATATGTTTTTTGTCTACCTAGTTTTTCATCTCTTGAAAGACTTGGTCAGATGGGACCAAATCTTGAAGGTGACCAAGGACAATGCGAGGAAAGTACGCCTTTTGGTAGTATTGTGTAGTATTGGTTTAGGGTATCTGATTAGTTCTTTTTTCCTAAATCTCTATCAACTATGGCAAGAAGCAGTACGAACATTATTTTAAACTTGAAAGTAAAGGAAAATATCCATGGAAAAAATTGTAGTTCAAGGTGGAGATAATCGCCTAGTTGGAAGTGTTACGATTGAAGGTGCGAAAAATGCAGTTTTACCATTGCTTGCAGCGACTATTTTAGCAAGTGAAGGAAAAACAGTTCTAAAAAATGTTCCAATCTTATCAGATGTCTTTACCATGAATCAGGTGGTTCGTGGATTGAATGCGAAAGTAGACTTTGATCAAGAAGCACATATTGTTGAAGTTGATGCGACAGATGATATCACAGAAGAAGCACCGTATAAGTATGTTAGCAAGATGCGTGCCTCTATTGTAGTCTTGGGTCCAATTCTAGCTAGAGTTGGTCATGCTAAAGTTTCCATGCCAGGTGGCTGTACTATTGGTAGTCGTCCAATTGATCTTCACCTTAAGGGCTTGGAAGCGATGGGGGCTAAAATTACCCAAACAGCTGGTTATATCGAAGCCAAGGCAGAACGTCTACAAGGTGCCCACATCTACATGGATTTTCCAAGTGTAGGTGCTACACAGAACTTGATGATGGCAGCAACACTTGCTGACGGGGTAACTGTTATTGAAAATGCTGCGCGTGAGCCTGAGATTGTAGACTTGGCTGTTCTCTTGAATAAAATGGGAGCAAAAGTCAAGGGTGCGGGTACAGAAACTGTGACAATCACTGGTGTTGAGAAACTCTATGGTGCTACACACAATGTTGTTCAAGACCGTATTGAAGCAGGGACCTTTATGGTGGCAGCTGCCATGACAGGTGGAGATGTCTTGATTAAAGATGCTATCTGGGAACACAATCGTCCTTTGATTGCTAAATTGCAAGAAATGGGTGTGGAAGTCATTGATGAGGATGAAGGTATTCGTATCCGTTCTCAGCGTGATAAGTTAAAGGCTGTTCATGTTAAGACACTTCCACATCCAGGATTTCCAACAGATATGCAGGCGCAATTCACAGCTCTGATGACAGTTGCCCAAGGTGAGTCAACCATGGTGGAAACTGTATTTGAGAATCGTTTCCAACATTTAGAGGAAATGCGTCGTATGGGCTTGCACTCTGAAATTATCCGTGATACAGCTCGTATCGTCGGTGGCCAACGCCTCCAAGGAGCAGAAGTCTTGTCTACAGACTTACGTGCGAGTGCTGCCTTGATCTTAACAGGTCTTGTAGCCGAAGGTGAAACAGTTGTTGGAAAACTTGTCCATTTGGACAGAGGATATTATCGTTTCCATGAAAAATTGGCTCAGTTAGGAGCTAATATTGAACGGGTAAGTGTGGAAGCTGATGAAGATGAATAAACAAGTAGGGTATGTGCTACGTCGATTTCTATTAGTCATTATTGTTTTGCTTCTAGGAACCTTAGCACTTGGTATCGGTTTGATGATTGGCTATGGTATTGTAGGAAAAGGTCAAGATCCATGGGCAATTTTGACACCCGATAAATGGCATGAACTGATTGCAAAATTTACAGGAAAATAGGCTGGGGAACCGGCCTTTTTCTAGGGATAAAAGTAAGGAGGAAACATGAATAAAAAAACCAGACAGGCCCTCATAGGTCTCCTGATTTTTCTACTATTGACGGCAGGAAGTTACTACATTAAAAAAATGCAGGCTTCCAATAATACACCACAAACACAAGTGACACAAAAATCGCAGTCATCCGACACTCCTAGTCAAGAATTGGCAGAGAGTGTACTGACTGACTCGGTCAAAAAACAAATCAAGGGCACAATCGAGTGGAATGGAGCCGGAGCCTTTGTAGTCAATGGGAACAAAACAAATCTAGATGCAAAGGTTTCAAGTAAACCCTATGCAGATAATAAAACAAAAACTGTAGGTGGTGAGACCGTTCCTACCGTAGCCAATGCGCTCATGTCAAAGGCAACTCGACAGTACAAAGACCGTGAAGAGACGGGGAATGGTTCAACTTCTTGGACACCAGCAGGATGGCATCAAGTTAAGAACCTAAAAGGAACCTACAATCACGCAGTAGATAGAGGGCATTTATTAGGCTATGCCTTGATTGGTGGTTTGGATGGTTTTGATGCATCTACTAGCAATCCAAAAAATATTGCTGTACAAACAGCCTGGGCCAACCAAGCACGAGCTGAAGATTCGACTGGACAAAACTACTATGAAGGTTTAGTTCGAAAAGCGCTAGATAAGAATAAACGAGTGCGTTACCGCGTTACGCTACTGTATGCGACAGAAGAGGACCTAGTACCATCTGCTTCTCAGATAGAAGCCAAATCTTCTGATGGTGAATTAGAGTTTAACGTTGTAATTCCTAATGTTCAAAAGGGAATTCGGTTAGATTACCGAACAGGAGAAGTTACGGTTACAAAAGACTAATAAATAGATAATCCCTTATCGTTTTGATAGGGGATTTACTATAGAAATCGAAAATTAATGTGTAGAAATTGAAAAATATGGTATAATAGTCTCAATTATACTTTTTAGGAGAAGGAAAATGGAAGACCCGAGCAGTCAGGATTTGTTACTGCAGTTTGTATTATTAGTTGTTTTGACCTTTTTAAATGCTTTTTTCTCTGCGACAGAGATGGCTATGGTTTCTCTTAGCCGTTCACGTGTTGAACAAAAGGTAGAAGAAGGAGATAAACGCTATATCCGTTTGCTAAAGGTACTTGAAAACCCAAATCACTTTTTATCAACCATTCAAGTTGGTATTACCTTAATTACGATCTTGTCAGGGGCTAAACTAGCAGACTCTCTTGGACAATTGATAGCGTCATGGATGGGAAATAGCGAAACTGCGCACGCAATCGCAAGCTTCCTGTCACTTGCTTTCTTGACCTATATCTCTATCGTTTTCGGTGAGCTCTATCCCAAACGAATTGCGCTAAATCTTAAGGATGCCTTGGCAATCCGAACGGTGCCATTTATTATTGCTCTCGGTAAGATTGTGAGTCCCTTTGTATGGATGTTGTCAGCATCGACCAATCTCTTGAGTCGTTTGACGCCGATGACATTTGACGATGCAGACGAAAAAATGACTCGTGATGAGATTGAGTATATGCTTACCAATAGTGAAGAAACCTTGGATGCTGATGAAATCGAAATGTTGCAAGGAATTTTCTCGCTGGACGAGCTTATGGCACGTGAAGTCATGGTTCCTCGAACTGACGCTTTCATGGTAGATATTCAAGATGACACTCAGACGATTATCGAAAGCATCTTAAAACAAAACTTTTCTCGAATTCCTGTTTATGACAATGACAAGGATAACGTTATTGGTTTGATTCATACCAAGAGTCTACTAAAAGCAGGGTTTACCGATGGTTTTGATAATATTGTATTGAGAAAGATATTACAGGAACCTCTCTTTGTACCTGAAACTATTTTTGTGGATGATTTATTAAAAGAATTGAGAAATTCACAAAGACAAATGGCTATTCTTCTCGATGAATATGGAGGAATGGCAGGTTTGGTTACTCTTGAGGACTTGCTCGAAGAGATTGTCGGTGAAATTGATGATGAGACTGACCGAGCTGAAGTTTATGTTCATACCATTGCTGAGAACACTTATATTGTCCAAGGAACAATGACCCTAAATGACTTCAATGACTATTTCGATGTCGAACTTGAAAGTGATGACGTAGATACCATTGCGGGTTATTATTTGACCGGTGTGGGAACTATTCCGACTTCAGAGAAACTTAGTTATGAGTTAGAAAGTAGCAATAAGCATATCACTCTAACCAATGACAAAGTAAAAAATGGTCGTGTAACAAAAGTTAAGGTTCAAATCCAAGAACTGGAAGTAGAAGAAGAAACTGAATAAAATAAAAGCTTTATCAGCTGATTGCTGATAAAGCTTTTTTAGCGTTAAAAAGAAAAGACTCCGTTAGGAGTCTTTGTTTAAATAGAGTTGGAGTATTCTTATTCGCTTGATTTTTGTCTGTTTTGTTTATTTCAATATTATACCACTAGCGGCAACTAGTCTTTTTTGTTTGCTCCAAAAACACCCCCGCCCCAAACTCGCCCCAAAAGTTTTTTAAAGTTATACTTTTTTATCCTAAAATAAAATCAAAAAAGCCCGATTTTACGGGCTTTCTTTTCGGATAAATTCCTATAAAATGGTATAAAAAAGGCGGTAGACGGATTTGAACCGACGATCAAGCTTTTGCAGAGCCGTGCCTTACCACTTGGCTATAC
>PPYF01158001.1_pt1 | contig 14753 bp, 30 predicted proteins | sample 1559871 | NCBI WGS metagenome assembly PPYF01 (sample SAMN08240021, study PRJNA423297) | Human gut metagenome, whole genome shotgun sequencing project. | reverse complement strand
AAAATCGGCCCAGATCCGCGAAATTTTAATCAGCGAGTCAGCTTGGGAAGAAATGACCTGCTTATTCGCACCTTCCCTAGCTAGACCCCATCCAATATTAAAGGCTGTGGTTGTTTTGCTTACACCGCCTTTATGATTAAAAAAACAAATTGACTTAGGCATGGGTAATTGATCCTGTGTATTTTCTTCAAACATAATAATCCCTTTATTTTATATGAAAACTATGTTAATAGCACTAAAAATTCAATCAGTAACACTGATTATCTTTTCTTCATGCATTTCTTCTGCGGCACCTAAGTGCCTCATCAGGCTACTGGCTTGCTACCCATGCTTCCTGTACGTCTGCGGAATTACCAAAAACACATCGAACTACCGGTCTGGCTCACTCAAAGTCATCCCGCTCATCCTTCCGCTTGAAGAAAACTTTATCCAGCCTGAGCACTATCCCAACCAGTCCGATAATCAGCAAAGTAATGAGTATTGGGATAATCAGATCAGACATGCTTCCTCTGCGTGCTAAGGCTTTACCCATGTTTCCTGTATGTCTGTGGCATGCTGCCGATCACCTTGCCGAACACGAACACCCGGTTCATCTCGTCTTTTTCGATCGGGTCCCAGGCTGCATAACTCTTGTTGTCTGAGATAACCAGCAGCTTGTCCTTCATCTTCTGCAGGCGCTTGACGTGAGCAGTGTCGTCGTACAGGAAGGCGTATATCCCGTCGCCGTCGAAGCTCTTAACGCTGATGTCGACGAACAGCAGATCACCCGGCTCAATCGTCCCAGACATGCTGTCGCCCCGGACGTTGATGATCCGGATGTTCTCAGCCTTGCGCCCATCGAACATGTGGCGCGCTTCCGCTGGCGCATATTCAACGGAGTGGAGAATCTCCACGAACTCCTGATTCACAATGCCCGGGCCGGCACTGACGGCCAGATCCAAAATGTCGACCCTGAACACATCATGATTTATGTGTGAAGGCTTCTTGTCATCTTCACCATCAGCCCTCATGGCGCCAGTTCCCGAAGAAAGCCACTCAGGTCTCACCCTTAAAGCCTTGGCTATATCGAGCAATTTTGTGGTCTGAGCAGCCCTTCCAGTTTCAATCTTCTGGATCGCAGCCTGACTAACTCCAACAGCATCTCCCAGAGTCTTCTGGGTCATGCTGGCAGCCTTTCTGGCTTCTCTTAATCGTTCTGCAAGTGTCGTTTTCATCTTCTCAATTTACAACCATGGTTTTATAGCGGCAAACGAAAATGGTTGTTGACTAAATACAACTAAGGTTTTATTCTTTGTTTGTATTTACTACGGAGGTTGTCATGAACCCAACCATTAAAACCGCAATTAATATTGTCGGCTCTCAGAAAAAGCTTGGTGAAGCCTGCGATGTTTCTCAGCAGGCGGTTTACAAGTGGCTCCACAACAAGGCAAAGGTTTCGCCTGAACATGTAAACAGCATCGTAAATGCAACTAATGGGGAGGTTCAGGCGCATCAAATTAGACCAGACCTTCCAAAACTATTCCCTTCTCCGAAGGGCGTTCCGGCCGCCTAACCAGCGGCCTCCCAATCAACACCAGAGGAAGTATCACAGATGGAGAGTTCAACGACACGCAACAAAGTGGAGGCTCGCAGGATAGAAAGCTGGTTACACAGCCAGATAGCTGAACTGGGAACCACGAATATCGCCAAAGTGGCCGGAGTGAATAAGTCGACGGTGAGTCGCTGGCGGGAAAGCCTGCTGCCGAACATGTCGCTGCTGCTGGCCATCCTGATTTCTAACAGGCCGGGAGAGAAAGGTGATTTTGAAGCATGAGTGGGAACAGAAAGGCGAAAGCCGCAGTGCGCGAACACTAACGGCTTTCTACGCGAATTAACTGGATCAATTCACAGGAATAATTATGAGTTCACTTTACCAGCTTTACAAGCACAAAGACAAAAACGGCACCGGTACGGTGGTGAACAAAACTTACACCGTTCCTTTGTCAGAGCTGTACGTCGAGCCCGGACTGAATATCCGCGAAATCGACCAGGATCACGTCGCTGAGTTCCGCGATGCGTTTATCGCTGGCGAATCGGTGCCTCCGCTGGACGTCCAGGTTACCGAGAAGGGCGTGAAGGTTATCGACGGCCACCACCGCTATTACGGCGCCATTGAAGCGACGAAAGCAGGTGCTGACATCATCCGCCTTGAGTGCAAAGACTTTGTCGGTAGCGAAGCTGACCGGATCGCCTTCATGGTCACCAGAAACCAGGGCAAGCCTCTCACTGCTCTGGAACGCGCAACTGCATATCAGCGTTTGAGAAATCAGGGGTGGGAGCCGGACGAAATCGCGAAGAAGGTTAAGCGTTCTCTGTCCGACGTCGACTATCACCTGCATTTGCTGACCTGCGGAGAAGAGCTAATCAGCATGGTGCGTGCCGGCGAGGTATCCCCCACAACCGCGGTTGCACTATCCCGCGAACACGGCCCCCAGGCGGCCTCTGTAGCTGTTCGCCAGATGGATAAGGCCAGAGCGTCAGGTAAATCGAAATTAACCCGCAGCGCGGCGCTGCCGCAGTTTAGCGCAGCAAAGGCGCGCCAGTTTCTCCAGATAGTCGCTGATCAGGCTGACATTGAACTACCAGCTGATGCGCGCGCCATCCTGGACAACTATCGCGAATTCCTGAAAGAGGCCGGCTGGGAGAGTGAAGCATGAACACCGCAGAAATACTCAAGTTTCCCGGCGCCGCGCCGGGGCAATTCAGGAGCAACCGGATGGAAAACCAGAAATCTGGCTACATCCCGTTGTACCGGAGCGTTCTCAAGCAGTCCTGGGCAAAAGATGTGTACCTCAGAACCCTGTGGGAAAACCTGCTGCTTAATGCTGCTCGTCAGCCATTCAGAGCGACTTTCAAAGGTCATGAGTGGTCACTGCTGCCCGGTCAACTGGTGGTCACAGCGGCCGATTTAGGGCTGCAGCTTTGCGACCGGAAAGGAAATCCTACTAGTCGCGATTCAGTGGAGAGAATGCTGGCCGTTTTTGTGCGCGAAGGGATGATTTCTATCGAAGGTGAGAAGCAAAAAGGGAGAGTGATCACCATCACAAATTTTGCAGAATATGCTCAAAAAACAGACAATTTACCCGCACATGAAGCCGCACATGAAGCCGCACATGAAGCCGCACAAACTTGCGCACATGGCGAGCCCAGTAATGGCGCGGGTTTGAAGGTGGTGCCCGCACATGATGGCGCACATGAAGCCGCACAAACAACCGCACAACATGAACAAGAAGGTAATAACAAGAATAAAAACATTAAAAGATCTTCGTCCGAGAATTCTGGCGAATCCTCTGACGTCCACCTGAAGAAATTTTTGTCTGCTCATCCTGATGCCGCGGTTTACACACCCAGCGGCAGCAAGTGGGGAACCGCAGAAGACGTTCGCGTTGCCGAGTGGATTTTCTCCAGGGTCAGGATGATCAACCCAACCTGCAAAGCCCCTGACATGACCGCCTGGTCAAACACGGTTCGACTGATGCGTCAGATCGACAACCGCAGCCACCAGGATATCTGCGGCATGTACGACTGGGCCAGCAAAGACTCGTTCTGGCATCGCAACATCCTGAGCCCTGATGCGCTGCGCAAGCAGTGGGACAAGCTGACCATGCAGCGCAGCGCGCCAGGGGTTCAGGTTGCCGGGAAGCCAAAAGTCGACCTGAACAACACTGACTGGATTTACGGGGTGCTCGAATGAAATCAATCGCTGAAAGCATGCACAACTTCGATCGGGAAAATTTCCAGCGCGTGGCTGCCGGGCTTCCTGAAATGCAGGACGAGCAGGCAGTAAAGCGCCAGGCGGCCAAGACTGCGGAGATCTTCAACGAACTGTTCCGCCAGTTGCTCGCTGTGTTCCCGGCGCTGGCCAGCAAAACACCCGAGGAGATGAACGAGATGCGCCGGCAGTGGCTTCTGGCGTTCAAGGAAAACGGGATTGTCTCCATGGAGCAAATCAACGCTGGCATGCGCGTTGCCCGCAAACAGGATCGTCCATTCATGCCATCGCCGGGTCAGTTTGTCGCCTGGTGCAAATCGGAATCAGCCGTATCCGCCGGACTGCCGGATGCAGTGGAGCTGGTCGATATGGTTTACCAGTACTGCCGGACCCGCGGGCAATACCCGGATGCTGAGTCCTATCCGTGGCCAGAGCACAACGTCACGCCGGTAACGCTGAAGCACAAGGCCTGCTACTGGATGGTTACTGGACTGTACGCAGACATGCGCGCAAACGGCCTCAGCGACGCTGAGCTGCGCCGCAAGGCTCAGGATGAGCTGATGCGTATGGTGCGTCGTTTAAACGCAGGAGAAGCGATTCCAGAGCCGGTTAAGCAGATTCCAAAACTTGGTGGCCGGCCATTAAGTCAGGAGCAGGGGTTAAACAAAATCGCAGAAATTCGGGCGAAATTTGGACTGGGGAGAGGGCGGTCATGAAAAAGAACTCGGGCAAACAAGCCGTTATTAACTTCATCGGCCAGCATCCTGGCTGCAGCTTTCAGGATATCCGCCGCGGTACCGGGCTTGACTCTTCAGTGGTCAACTCCTCCCTGTGGCAGATGCACCGTGACGGCCAGGTTAAGCGTGAAGGTGAGTGCAGGAGCTACCGCTACACCCTGATCGACACGACAGCCGTAACCGAAAGCGATCCGTCTGTTCAGTATCGCCAGCGTCCTGGCGGCGTAAACCCAATGACCAACCTGTTTAACCAGTGCCTGGCGGGAGTAAGAAAATGAACATCGAAACAGTAAAAGAGCTCATTCAGTCGCTGGAGTCTGCGGGCGAGCTGTCAATCAGAGAGCAGAAGTTCCTGAAGCTGGCGAAAGCGTTTAAGCAGCTGGCGGCGGAGAATGTGGCGCTGAAGGCTACGAGTGATGACCGCCGCATGTTCATCATGAACGGGGTGCAGTTGGGTTATATCAAGGTACCAACAGTTGAAACAGACCCGGCCCTTGAAACCATTCGTATTGCTGTATCACCGCAAGAAACGACCCCCGCCACCATCGCATCGTAGCCGGGATTAAGGCTGATGGGGTGGAAGAATTTGCGGCAAAGCTACGCATTCCTGGCGATGACCCGTTTATGGATGCTATTGCAGATAGTGTTGCAGGTGCTGCTGATTCGTACGCCAAGCAGCTGCGTGAGGGGGCCAAATGATCACCGGGACCACGAATTACGATGAAGTTCCTGATGTTCGTTGCACCTTGTGCGGCGGTTATTACAAAACCGACGAGCCAGAAAGCCATGACTGCGATGAAGCCCGTTACGAAATTGAGTGTGAAATCTGCGGTTTCAAAAGCACTGATCCGGATGGCGCTCACTACTGCTGCGAGGATAACTCTGATGACTGATATCACCGAACTGGCGCAGAGAGAAAAATTCGAGGCTTGGTTTAAGTCGTCATTTCATCCAGACAAAACAGGGCCATACATCAAAGACCAACTGTATTTCGCCTGGAAAGCGGCTGGTGCCGAGCTGGTAGAGGCGCTGGAGAAGACGCAGCATCGCATCACCGAGCTGGAGTCCCGCACCGTGAAGCTGCCAGAGTCATTCAAACTGGCTAAATCATCGAGCGGATTAATGTACTACTTCGCCGACGAGGTCGATGCAGCGATTATCGCCGCTGGCATCAAGGTGGAGGATGAGTGATGTGGCGAGGAGCTGACCGCGGCAGAAGCCAGATGATACTGACCGAGTATCGCTACGACCCTAAATCTAAAGACTCCAAATCCATTTACCTGGTGCGGCATAACAGCCGCATTCATCAGACTGTTCTAGAGCAGCATTTGACGATAGAGCGCGATAGTTTCGGTCGTTTCATACCGACTATCGAACTGAAAGACTTTCCGGAAGGACTTAGCGACCGCGAGTCGATGCTCAAACTTGCCGACTGGCTGCACCGTTTAGGTGTGGCTATCGAGGATAACTGGAGTCAACCATGACCAAATCAACCCTAACCAGAGAGCGCCTGGAATGGCTCTCACAGATTTCATGCCGTGATGACATCGAAGATATTGGTGGGGATGAGATTCGCGAACTGGCCAGCATGGCGCTGGCCGCAATGGACAGCGAGTCTGGGTGTTTGCCTCTCGATTACCTACAGGGACATAAAGACGGTCTGGAGTGGGCCGCTCAACTGGCAGAAGCCAATCACCCTGAAACAGGCGACTGGCTTTACGATGACCCTATCGAACTAGCAAAAGCCATTCGCAAAGGTCCAGATATGCCGCCAGCGCAGCCGGTAGCGGACAGCGAGTAAGTGGCGGAAATAACCGAGGATTTGGGGCGTTTGTTTGTCAAAATCCACCATCCAACAACGTTAAAAGCTGGCGACAAGCTCTATCGCCACGCGCAGCAGCCGGTAGTACCAGATGATGTGCTGGACGCATTGCAGAAGGTTGCTCGTATACGCCTGGACATGAATGACTTCGACGGCGATCGCCGCGGTATTGCTGATTGCCTGGGTGATGCCGAAGAGGCGCTCATCGAGGTGGTAAACCGCCGCGTCGCCACGCTTCAGGCTGGAAACTCTCCGGCAATCGCGGATGTGTAGGTGGTGGGCTACCATCTGGGGAAGAGGTGTGATGTGTTATGCGCGATGGGGCATGAAAGAAATTTTCACCCTGTTCCGTCACAAGATTTACTACTATTGTCTCATTTCCTTCGAGAAATTGTCATTGCCGAATAAAATCACCGTGTATATGATTACGTTCATAATAAAAGGAGAGTTTAATGACTAACAACGTAGAGTTAATAGAGAAAGAATACAAAGAGTTACTTGACGCCGCTCTATCAAACCCAGGTGTGGCTGATGTAATGGCATTCTTTTCACAACAACAGCCAGTACTTAATGCTCACAATAATCTGATGGCATCTATATCTATACCTGCTCAGATAGCAATGAGTACTGGGACCCTTATCCATAAGCAAAACTAACGGGAAACACTATATGCCAGGCTGGGGCGAAATACTTAACGAAATCCAAGCGTTACTTCCAACTCGTGGCGATGCTTGTGATGTTATACGTAGAAAGTATCTTGTGCAGTTACATCAAAAAACAGGCAGAGCGATAATTTCTTATTCCTCCAGATGGGTGCAGCCCTCCCCTGGTATAGACCCACTTCTTATTTCCTTGAATATTTCAGATATTCAAGGGTTAATGGAGGTTATGAAAGGCATCACAGCAGATAGCGTTGATCTAATTTTACATAGTCCTGGCGGGGCGTTGGATGCAACCGAACCATTTGTTACTTATTTGAGATCAAAATTTAAGCATGTAAGGGTGATTGTCCCTCATGCTGCGATGTCTGCTGCGGCCATGATCTCATGTGCTGCAGATGAGATAGTCATGGGTAAGCATTCCTTCCTTGGCCCGATAGACCCGCAATTAGTTCTTCAGACGGCTGTAGGGGCAAGGATGGTTCCTGCGCAAGCGATTCTTGAACAATTTAAGTTTGCGCAGGATGAAATCACTAAAAACCAAGCTAAGTTATCTTCTTGGATAACAATGCTTAACCAATATGGTCCTGACCTTTTAATTTCATGTAAAAATGCTTCTGAACTTTCTAAAGACCTTGTACAAGATTGGCTAGAGAAGTATATGTTTCAAAACGATAAATTGTCGGCGCAGAGAATTGCGGCTTGGCTATCGACTCACTCTAATTTTAAAACACACAGTCGCTATTTGAGTCGTGATGTTTTAGAAAGCCAAGGTTTAAAAATTACAAAACTTGAAGATGATCAAGTTCTGCAAGATCTTGTTTTGTCAGTGCATCATGCAAACTCTCTCACCTTCACGTCTACTGCATCTGCAAAGATTATTGAAAACCATCTTGGGAAAGCGTTTATAAGCCATGCGAACATGCCAGGAGCACCGATGATGAATGTTCCTGCTATGGTTTTTCAAGGAATAATGCCACCCCCAATGGTAGATAATCAATAATTTGATGTGGATATGATTTTTTTTGGAAAACCGAAATTCATTAATGATAAATAATCCCCTCCACAGCAGAGGGGATTTTTCTTATGTCATAGTGGAACATTGCAGCCAAATCGAAAGATGAGCAGGACAATGTCAACGTCGACCTCGCAGCTTCCGGCGTCGCCTACAAAGAACGGCTGAACATGCCGGTGATAGCGGAGCAGGTGGCCAGAGAGCAGCCAGAGCACCTCAGGGACTACTTCATGGAGCGCGTGCGCTACTATCGCGAGCAAAGCGTCCAGCTCCCCCGCGCATCCGATCCGCGCTATCTGGAAATGTCTGAGCAGAACGCCAAGAAATAGCGATTTTCTCGTATATGCTCATTTTGCTTTTATCCCCGGGAAGGGCGATAATTACCTGGTCAGTCTGGACAACTGACAACTTTACCCCGGCGCCAAGTGGGGACACATGGCGCAAACACTGCAATTTGAGAAGAGTTATCAAAACGTACTGATTCCCGCAGAGCCGGGAACCAGCGAATACCTGCAACTTATCCCAGTAGGGCAACTGCTTTGCGGTGAGTTCCGCAAGCCCCGGAATTACGCATTCCACAAGAAGTTCTTCAAGCTTCTGACTCTCGGGTATCACTACTGGACGCCTTCCGGTGGCCTCATTGAGCCCGCTGAGCGCACCCTCATATCCGGGTTTATCGACTTCCTCTCATCCGACTTCGATCAGCGCGCTGCGCTCCAGAACGCCGCGGAGATGTATCTCTCCTCTGTCGGTATTTCTCGTTCCCGCGATATGGCGCTTCTGAAACACTTCGAATCCTTCCGCGAGTGGGCAACCATTCAGGCTGGCTTTTACGACGAATACCAGATGCCTGACGGCAGCCGTCGTCGTGTCGCAAAGTCGATCTCCTTCGCCAGCATGGACGACAGCCAGTTTAACGGCGTCTACAAATCAGTGCTGAATGTGCTCTGGAACTACATTCTGCGTCGCAAGTTCCACTCGCCAGCTGAGGCTGAAAACGCCGCCAGTCAGCTGCTGAGCTTTGCGGGGTGATGGCTATGCAATGTCTTCTCGCCAAAGTAATGGAGCGCGGCATCTTCCGCGTGCCGGCGCGCCGCAAGCGCAAGGTCGAAGTTAAGCCTTCCGACATACCGACCCTGAAAGACTATACCGCCCGCCTGGTCGATAAGAAGTGGCTACGCCTGAGAGCAAGGAGGCCACATGCGTAAACCAGCACGCCGTAAATGCGCCCACTGCCGCGAATGGTTCCATCCTGCCCGGGAGGGGCAGGTGGTATGCAGTTTTGAATGCGCCAGCGCGATCGGCAAAAAACAGACAGCAAAAGCCCGGGAGGCGGCGAAGGCCAGGGCGGTGAAGCGCCAGCGCGAATCCGAAAAGGAAGGTCGCCAGCGTCGCCGGGCCAAGCGAGAGTCATTCAAGACAAAGGCCCAATGGGATAAAGAGGCTCAGTCAGCCTTTAACCGGTATATTCGCATTCGTGATGAAGGTAAGCCCTGCGTGAGCTGCGGAAACCCGCTTATTGGTAAGAGCAACTACCTGACCGGCAGCGCAATTGACGCCAGTCATTACCGTTCCCGTGGTGCGGCGTCGCACCTGAAATTCAACGTGTTCAATGTCCACTCCGCCTGCACCCGCTGCAACCGGCAGTTGAGCGGCAACGCTGTTGAATATCGCATTCACCTGATTGAACGCATTGGCCTGGATCGCGTAAAGCGCCTTGAGTCTGATAACGAGCCGCGCCGGTTCGATATTCCCTACCTGCAGCGAATCAAATCCATATTCACCCGCAGAGCCCGCGCGCTGGAAAAGCGCCGCGCCCGCCATCAGGAGGCCGCATGAGCCGTGACGTTATCGAACGCATCCGCGACCGCTGGCAAAAGCTGCGTCTATGCCGGCACCGTGGCACCGTACTGGTTGACTACCGAATTTTGAAGAATTTCGTCCGCATCTATCAGGCTTCAGGAGAGAAAGCATGAATACCCAGTACCTTGAGTATGTTCGCCAGCAGCTGATAGTGGCCACCGCGGATCTGAGCGGTGCGACGAAAGGACAGTTGGTTGCTTTTGCAGAGAACGCACAATTCACCGCTACGGCGCGCAGCCGGGGAAGGAAGAAAGTAGCCGATCCGGTAACAGGCCGCATGGTAAACCCATCCAGCCCGCCAATCCCCGGGCAGCAGTCGCGCGCAAAAGGTTCATCAATCGCTCTCGTTCTGCCCGTTGAGTACTCGACGGCAAGCTGGCGCCGGGCTCTGCTGTCGCTGGAAGAGTATCAGAAAGCCTGGCTGCTGTGGAACTACAGCGACAATATCCGCTTTGAGTATCAGGTAGCGATAACACAGTGGGCATGGGAAGAATTCCGTGATCAACTCGGCGCTAAGAAAGTGGCCGGCAAGACGATGCAGCGGCTGAAGAAACTGATATGGCTGGCAGCGCAGGACGTGAAAGCAGAGCTGGCGGGTAAGTATGTATACCAGCACCAGGATCTTGCAGCCCTGTGTGGCGTTAAACCTGATAACTGGTGCCATAACTACGCTGATTACTGGCGGACTATGTGCGCCATTTTTAAGCGGCTTGATAGCGACTCTCTTCTCTGTGCCGTGAGAACACGATCACAACAAAAAGCGACTTTTTCGCAGCAGGGTCTTGCAAAAGTCAATTAAATGCGTCATATTTGAGTCTACTTTGATATGCTGCCTTAACTTTAAGTGGCGGCATGAAGATGATAGTCACATACCAGTTTGTAAAATTAGCCTCGGCATCCCGCCGGGGCTTTTTTATGCCTGCGATCCGGTCAGGGCTCTTGGGTAGAGACGTGCCGCACGACACGTTAAAGCCCTCCGCGCAGAGCCCTGAACCAGATTTCTGGTTTAGCTCAGCAATAAGAAAACTGCATGCCATCATTTGCTTACATCTTATTGACCAGAAAAATAACATCTTGTTAATCTATTCATGTGGTGAATCCCCCTGTGCGGTGGGGCGACCAGTCACTTACAGTGATCTGTAAATGCAGCGCGAGTCATGTCGGCTGGGACATGCTCACCGGGAGGCACCCGGCACCATGCAATACTACTAAGACATTAGGTTGTGGGTTGCCGTTTCGGCTTCTCCAGCTATGTTTAAAAGGCAGTAACGGAAAAAGCGAGCGCTCTCCTGGTAAATCGGTAGCTCGGACTATTAGGTGCGTTTTCGTTTGTTACTACCTAGAATGCCTACTTTCTGCCCGTTCCTCTGAGCGGGCTTTTTTTCGCCATGAATAAGGCTCCTCGGCAAGCTGAGGAACAAATCATTTGAGGCTGCGCTTATGCGCGGCCTTTTCATTTTCCCCTCAATTCTGAGAGGACTCACAGCAATAAGAGGGGGCTTAATGTCCGATCCTTTAACTGGTACCGGCCTGATTTTTGGTGGCGGTTTAATTGGTTCCGTCATATATGGCGTTATCACCCATACCGATTTTGGTGTGGTATTTGGGGCTTTTGGCGGCGCAGTGTTTTACGTGGCTACGACCGCAAACCTGACACGTGGAAGGCAAATAGCTTACTTCATGACGTCGTTTATTGTCGGTGTTCTGGCTGCAGGATTATTAGGCTCAAAATTTACTGCATGGACAGGCTATACGGATCGTCCGCTTGATGCGCTCGGTGCGGTGGTGGCATCTGCTGTAACCATCAAGGTCCTGGCTTTCATTAACAGCCAGGACTTGAGCAGCCTGTTCGGATTACTTTCCCGATTAAGGGGAGGAGGTTCGAGTGGTAATAAATGACCCGGCAGCGCTGGTCAATGCGGTGATATGTGCCGTTATTGTCTGCGCTTTGATGTTTTATCAACGTCGCGGTGCCAGGCATCGCCCTGGTATCTCCATTCTTGCTTACTTGCTGGTATTGATTTACGCGAGCATTCCTTTCCAATTTATCTTCGGTCTTTACGTACAGTCCCACTGGCTGGTGGTAATGGCAAACGTAATGATATGCGCCGCCGTGCTGTGGGCACGGGGTAACGTGGCGCGTCTGGTCGATACACTGAGGCACTAATGAATCAAACACAATTCCAGAAGGCGGCTGGTATCAGCGCCGGGTTAGCTGCGCGCTGGTTTCCGCATATTACAGCCGCGATGAAAGAGTTTGGCATAACAGCAGCTATCGATCAGGCGATGTTCATTGCCCAGGTAGGGCATGAAAGCACGGGATTTACCCAGCTTGTTGAGAGCTTCAATTATAGCGTGGCCGGGTTGAATAGTTTTGTCCGCGCCGGGCGGCTGACGCAGGGTCAGGCTAATTCGCTCGGCCGCCGTCAGGGTGAGCCCTCTTTGCCACTGGAGAGGCAAAGAGCGATCGCCAACCTGGTGTACAGCAAACGCATGGGTAATAACGGGGCAACAGACGGCTGGTTTTACCGAGGGCGTGGGCTCATCCAGATCACCGGCCTGAACAATTACCGCGACTGCGGGAATGCTCTGAAGATTGATCTGGTTAAACAGCCTGAATTGCTGGCCCAGGATGAGTATGCGGCGCGCAGTGCTGCTTGGTTTTATGCCTCACGCGGCTGTTTGCGTTATCCCGGTGACCTTGCACGCGTCACGCAGATTATCAACGGCGGACAGAACGGCATAGATGACCGGCGCGCCCGCTTCCTGAAAGCAAAAGCGGTACTGGTGGTGTGATCATGGGAATCGAAGCAATCGCGGGGCTGGTGGTTGTCATCCTGGGTGCTATCGCTGGCGCGTTCGGCATCGGCCACGCTCGCGGGACCAGTAAGGCGGAAGCCAAAGCCGATCAGCAGCGTACCGAAGAGAACGCCGCCGCCACCGTCGCCGCGGCAGAACGTAAGGCGGAAGTTGTGAAAGGGGCCAGTGATGTACAGGAAGACGTTAAGCGTATGGGCGATGACGATGTTGATCGCGAGCTGCGCGAAAGATTTACCCGCCCCGGTAGTCGTTGATACGGCCTGCAGCTGGGTGAGGGTCATCTACCTGACCGACCACGATATTGACGTGATGGATATGCAGACCAAGCGCGACATTCTGGCGCACAACAAATCGGTACAGGCCAACTGTCCGAAATTATGACTAACCAAGGCCTCGCAATAGCGGGGCTTTTTATTACCAGAAGCAGGAGAAGAAGCATGTTAACAGTAAAAGTGATGTCACCAGATGGTGGCGAAGAAATCCATTGTGGCCTGAGTGTTGGTTTCAACCCCAACCAGCAGAGTATTGCCGTATCGGGAATGGACCAGAACGTATTCCTGAAGCAGGGAGAGGTTGCCTATGTGATGAACGCAAACGGCAAGACCATTTCCCGTTACGAACACAGGGTCCAGCAGTAGGCATTACAGAAGCTCCTGAGCTAGGGGCTTCGATAATGCTAAACCGAAAGATCGGGTTAAAGCCTGATAAAAAACCCCGTGGAGGAAATCCCAAAACTACGGGGTGCTGAACAGCCAGCCAATGGCGGATTGTAGCCACATAGTTGGTTTATTATCTACTGGTTGAGAATAAAACTGAGAGCCTAGAAGGCTTGAGAGTGGCTCATCCCTGAGCTCACGGGTAGAACGGCAGACTTTGTCATGGCAGAGCAAAGTCATAAGTTAGTTTAGGTAACATTTCGGATATAACAAGCGTAGCGGGCGTGTATCAATTAGCGGAGTTCAGCAACTGAGGAATCGAGCATTCACTGAGTGCCATAGATAATGCTATAGTTCACCAGGAAAAGCAGATTGCATGCTGTCATGAGATGCAGTTCATATTTTGAACGTCAGGGTTAAGTCAGTAGTGAATATAACTATTAATAGTGGATTATTTGGTTATTTGTTTTTGTTATTAACTATGTGGCCAGTTTTTATAACACTGTGTCTGGCAATGTCCATAGCATTTTACGGAGTGTTAATGAAGAAGGCTGCGCTTGCGTGGCTGATTGCCGCTTTATTTTTTGGCATTCTTGGGGGGCTGCATGGGTATTGACTCTCTGATATTGAGGTTATTTCGACGTCTGTAAGGATCCATAGCTGCCGTCATCCATCGAATTCATGTATGCTGATAAGGATTTTTAAAGGAAAAGGAATGGATGATGAATACCCATAAGCTTCTGGATACATACATGTTAGTTGGTACCGGTCTTTCTCGCGTCAAATATGAGATTTTTTCAGGAGATGAAGGATCATATGCGTTTATTACGATTTATGCATATGAGCCTCATTTCCATATTAAGGGCCATGATTCCTTAAAGTTAGACGAAGCTGTTGATGTCAGATCTCAGATCGAAGGGCATTTTGCAGATAGCTACCAGTAGCCAAACCATTTATCTGAATCTACAGCCCCGTTTGTGCGGGGCTTTTTATTGCGCCTCGAATGCTAAGTAGTAACCAATGCCACCGTTAATTCCCCCGCATGTCGTAAGCGCGGATGTGCAAGCATAATTACGGACCGCTCAGGCTGCTGCGACAAGCACCGCAATGACGGTTGACAGCAATTCAAGGGCATAAGAGTGACTCCCTCGGATAGTGGGAAAGCATTACAGAAGCTATTCTGCCGAGTGGTTTCTATAATATTTCCCACATCGCACAGAGGTAAGACATGTCAGAGATCACCACATCCGAGCAAATCCGCCTGGATATCATCAAGAAAGTTAACTACGACACCGCAGCGGCCAAGCTGGCCATTGACTGGGTTGGTGATAGCAATCTGAAAGCTGAGCTATTGGTAATCCCCCCGAAAAACCAGTGCATGCATAAGTAGAATTTTCTCCTAACCTGAATGCAGGGGGATTTCTATGAAA
>PPYF01411588.1_pt1 | contig 14756 bp, 12 predicted proteins | sample 1559871 | NCBI WGS metagenome assembly PPYF01 (sample SAMN08240021, study PRJNA423297) | Human gut metagenome, whole genome shotgun sequencing project. | reverse complement strand
CGTCGCCAAGGTGGTTACGGTCGTGGTGGTCGCATGAAGATTGAGAGCGATCAGGTTGTCTTCACTTCTGGCGTTCGTCATGGAAAGACGACAGGAGCTCCCATTACCATGGATGTCATTAACAAAGACCATCAAAAATGGTTGGATATCATGTCTGCAGAGGATATTGAAGACAAACTTAAAAGTAAACGAAAAATCACTCATCCTCGCCCAGGTCACGCTGATTTGGTAGGAGGTATCAAATACCGCTTTGATGATTTGAGAAATTCCCTAGAACGTTCATCTGCCCGTGAAACGACTATGCGAGTAGCAGTCGGAGCTGTGGCTATACGACTATTGGCTGAGCTTGATATTGAAATTGCCAACCATGTTGTTGTCTTTGGTGGTAAGGAAATCGATGTTCCAGAAAACTTAACAGTTGCAGAGATCAAAAAACTAGCTGCCCAGTCTGAAGTTTCTATTGTCAACCAAGAACGTGAGCAGGAAATCAAGGACTATATTGATCAAATCAAACGTGATGGAGATACCATCGGCGGTGTTGTTGAAACGGTTGTCGGTGGTGTTCCGGTTGGTCTGGGTTCTTATGTTCAATGGGATCGCAAACTAGATGCAAGGCTAGCTCAAGCTGTTGTTTCTATCAATGCCTTTAAGGGTGTGGAGTTTGGTCTTGGTTTTAAAGCAGGCCATCTTAAGGGTAGCCAAGTCATGGATGAAATCCTCTGGTCATCAGAAGATGGCTATACTCGTCGGACTAATAACCTTGGAGGTTTCGAAGGTGGTATGACCAACGGTCAACCGATTATTGTTCGTGGTGTTATGAAGCCAATCCCGACTCTCTATAAGCCGTTGATGAGTGTCGATATTGAAACTCATGAGCCTTATAAAGCAACAGTAGAGAGAAGTGATCCTACTGCTCTTCCAGCAGCAGGTGTCGTTATGGAGGCAGTCGTAGCAACGGTTTTGGCTCAAGAAATCCTTGAGAAATTCTCCTCTGATAATCTGGAAGAATTAAAAGAAGCTGTTGCGAAACATCGGGAGTATACAAAGAATTATTAAGGAGTTCTTATGGCAAAAACCATCTATATCGCAGGACTAGGTTTGATTGGTGCTTCCATGGCACTCGGGATCAAGCGGGATCATCCTGATTATGAAATTTTAGGATACAATCGTAGTCAAGCGTCTAGAGATATTGCCTTGGAGAGAGGAATGATTGACCGAGCGACGGATGATTTTGCCAGTTTTGCTCCACTTGCAGACGTCATCATTCTTACCCTGCCAATCAAGCAAACTATTGCCTTTATTAAGGAATTGGCCAATTTGGACTTGAAAGAAGGTGTCATTATTTCCGATGCTGGATCGACCAAGTCAGCTATCGTGACTACAGCTGAGAAGTGTTTTGCTGATAAGTCTGTTCGCTTTGTGGGGACCCATCCTATGGCAGGAAGTCACAAGACAGGAGCGGCCTCTGCAGATGTCAACCTCTTTGAAAATGCCTATTATATCTTCACGCCATCTAGTCTGACAACTCCGGATACGCTCGAAGAAATGAGAGACTTGCTGTCAGGTCTTCATGCTCGTTTCATTGAAATCGATGCTGAAGAGCATGACCGAGTGACTTCTCAGATTAGCCATTTTCCGCATATCTTAGCATCAGGTTTGATGGAACAAACTGCCAACTATGCTGAACAGCATGAAATGGCCCGACGTTTTGCAGCAGGTGGTTTTCGTGATATGACTCGAATCGCCGAAAGTGAGCCAGGTATGTGGACTTCTATCCTCTTATCCAATCGAGAGACCATTGTTGAACGCATCGAGGATTTTAAGGAGCGTTTGGATGAAATTGTTCAAGCTATCAGTAAGGGTGATGAAAACCAAATCTGGAATTTTTTCAATCAAGCGCGTGAGCAACGTCAAGCTATGGAAATCCATAAACGCGGAGGAGTAGATAGCTCATTTGACCTTTATGTAGATGTTCCCGATGAGGAAGATGTGATTTTACGCATCTTGGAATTGCTACGTGGAACTTCTTTGGTCAATATCCATATAAATGAGGAAAACCGTGAGGATGTTCACGGGATTCTGCAAATTTCCTTTAAGAATGCTCAGGATTTAAAACGTGCTGAGCAAGTCATTACAGAAAATACTGACTACACAGTCGTTATTAAATAAGGAGGACAATTATGTCAAATAGGGGAATTAAATCTGTATTAGGTATTATCTTTATAACTGTCATGTTACTTAGTGGATGTGCTATTAAAAATGGCCATAAAAAAAGTTCAGATGTTAATGTTGATACGACAACTGTCAAGGTTGATGAGACAACAGAGAGTTCAAAAAATGAATCAAGTGTTGAGAAAAAGACTCCTAAATTTGCAGATGATAAAGTTGTAAATGATTTTATCAATAACTATAACGACATTTCTAATAGTCCATTAGAAAATATCAAAAAAGGAAATATAAAAATAAAATATTTCGCAACAAGCTACGGTTATTACTTGGAACTTTTACATGCAAATGATACTGATAAAATTAATGTAACAATTAATCAAACAAATGAAAATAGTTCATCGGGTGTAGCAGGGATGAAAGAAGTATTTCATGATATTGTTAAATCGATTGAAACGTCGTTATCTGATGATGAGGTAAATAACTATTTTGATAATCTTGTGTTAAATGAGACTATAACAGATTCTACTTTAGGTTCATTGAAGATAAGTTATGTACCAGACAAGGAATTAAGTTATGGAAATTCAAGAGGTCACATTAAAGTTATTGCACAATAATAACTATCACAGAGGATCTAGTAAATTCAATAGAATCAAATAAGGAGGACAATTATGTCAAATATTTATGATAGTGCAAATGCACTAAGTCGTGGACTACGCGAATTGCCTGAATACAAGGCAGTTAAAGAAGCTAGAGATGCCATCCAAGCGGATGCAGAAGCAAGCAAAATTTTTGCAGATTATATTGCTTTTCAACATGAAATCCAAATCATGGCACAAACTGGTCAAATTCCAGACGCTTCTTTCCAAGAAAAAATGGAAAGCTTTGGTAAGCAGATTCAAGGTAACTCTCTCTTGTCAGAATTCTTTGCTAAACAGCAACAACTTTCGATCTACCTTTCTGATATTGAAAAAATTGTCTTTGAACCAATTTCAGAACTTTTAAAATAAGAATTTACCTCATAAAGTCAGGAATTTTTAAGAAATTTCTGACTTTTTATGATAAAATAAGAAAAAGTATTGTCAGTATGAGGTCTAGTATGAAGTTAAAAACAAATATTTGCCACTTGAATGGTAGTATTCGAGTGCCAGGTGATAAGTCTATCAGTCATCGCTCTATCATTTTTGGGAGCTTGGCTGAGGGCGAGACTAAAGTTTATGATATCTTGCGTGGCGAAGATGTTTTGTCAACCATGCAAGTTTTTCGTGACCTCGGTGTTGAGATAGAGGACAAAGAGGGGATCGTTACCATTCAAGGTGTTGGTATGGATGGATTGAAAGCCCCTCAGAATGCTCTCGATATGGGGAATTCTGGGACCTCTATTCGGTTGATTTCAGGTGTTCTTGCTAGTGCAGATTTTGAAGTAGAGATGTTTGGAGATGACAGTCTTTCCAAACGCCCTATGGACCGTGTGACCCTTCCTTTGAAAGAAATGGGAGTTAGTATTTCAGGTCAAACAGAGCGAGACTTGCCACCCTTGCACTTAAAAGGTACAAAAAACTTAAAACCTATTCATTATGAATTGCCCATTGCCTCTGCTCAAGTTAAATCAGCCTTGATTTTTGCGGCTTTGCAGGCTCAAGGCCAGTCTGTCATCATTGAGAAGGAGTGCACTCGTAATCATACAGAAGATATGCTGCGTCAATTTGGAGGAGACTTGTGTGTCGATGGTAAGAAAATCACTGTTCAAGGGCCACAAAAACTAAGTGGGCAAACGGTTGTTGTACCTGGAGATATTTCCAGTGCAGCCTTTTGGTTAGTTGCAGGTTTGATTGTTCCAAATTCTCGAGTGGTGCTTAAGAATGTTGGTATTAATGAAACACGTACAGGTATCATCGATGTTATCCGTGCTATGGGTGGGAAATTGGACATTACTGATATTGATTCAATTGCTAAGTCTGCAACTTTAACTGTCGAAACTTCAGATTTAAAAGGAACTGAGATTGCTGGAGCCTTGATTCCGCGCTTAATTGATGAATTGCCAATTATCGCTCTTCTTGCTACCCAAGCTCAAGGGCAAACGGTTATCAAAGATGCTGAAGAACTTAAAGTCAAAGAGACAGACCGTATTCAGGTTGTTGCAGATGCTTTAAATAGCATGGGAGCGGCTATTACTCCTACAGCAGACGGCATGATTATCAAAGGAAAATCTACCCTCCATGGTGCCAGAGTCAATACCTTTGGGGACCACCGTATCGGCATGATGACAGCCATTGCAGCTCTTTTAGTTGCAGATGGAGAGGTCGAATTGGATCGTGCCGAAGCTATCAATACTAGTTACCCAAGCTTCTTTGATGATTTGGAGACTTTGATTCATGGCTAAGGTTTTACTAGGATTTATGGGTGCAGGGAAATCTACGATTGCTAGAAATTTAGCACCTGACTTCGTAGATATGGACACCCTGATTGAAGAACGCCTGGGAATGTCGATTGCTCGTTTCTTTGAAGAAAAAGGAGAAGCAGCCTTTCGTCAGGTAGAAGAAGAAGTTCTAGCTGACCTGCTAAAGACAGATAAAGTTATTTCCACTGGTGGAGGGATTGTTATTTCGCCACGTAATCGAGACTTACTCAAGCAAAATCCAGAGAATATCTACCTAAAAGCAGATTTTGAGACCCTTTACCAGAGAATTTCACTTGATAAGGACAATCAACGTCCGCTATTTCTAAATAATAGCAAGGAAGATTTGGAAGCGATTTTTAATGAAAGACAAATCTGGTATGAGGAAGTGGCTAGTCAGATTGTTGATGTATCAAGATTAAGCCCAGAGGAAATTATAGAGGAACTGAAATGAAAATTGCCTATCTAGGTCCCAAAGGATCTTTTTCGCACCATGTGGTGCAGACGGCTTTTCCTCATGAGGAACTAGAGCCTTTTTCAAATATTACGGACGTTATCAAGGCCTATGAACAGGGTTTGGTAGACTATTCAGTAGTACCAGTTGAAAATTCTATCGAAGGTAGTGTTCATGAGACCTTGGACTATCTTTTCCACCAGGCTCGCATTCAAGCTGTGGCAGAGATTGTTCAGCCAATCCATCAACAGCTGATGGCAGTATCAGGACAGTCTAAAATTGAGAAAATCTTTTCTCACCCACAGGCCTTGGCACAGGGGAAGAAATTTATCGATGAGCATTATCCAGATGCTCAATTAGAAGTAACGGCCAGTACAGCCTATGCTGCTCGATACGTTTCCGAACATCCGGATCAACCATTTGCAGCTATTGCTCCAAAAAGCTCTGCTGAAGAATATGGATTAAAACTGATCGCTCAAGATATTCAGGAAATGGAAGCCAACTTTACTCGCTTTTGGGTTTTGGGGCCTAACTTACCACAAATCCCTTTGGAAGCAAGTTCTGAAAAGATGAGCCTGGCCTTGACCTTGCCGGATAATCTACCAGGTGCATTATATAAGGCACTTTCTACCTTTGCTTGGCGCGGGATTGACCTGACTAAGATTGAGAGTCGTCCCCTTAAAACAGCCTTGGGTGAATACTTTTTTATCATTGATGTAGACTATGCTGATAAAGAATTGGTCTATTTTGCTCAAAAAGAACTAGAAACGATTGGAATCCAGTATAAAATACTAGGATCTTACCCTATCTATACCATACAGGATAAAGGGAAGGAGAAGGAATGACTAGAGAGAATCCTCTAACACACCATGAAAAATTACGTTATGACTATCTCTTGAAAAATATTCATTATCTAAATGAAAGGGAAAGAAGAGAGTTTGCTTTTTTGCAAGCGAAGTTAGATGGTCAACGAGACGTACGTCCGGTTGAAAAGGAAGAGACAGATGAATTAGATTATCAAGGCTTATCTGAATCTAACACCGGTCTACCAAGTTATACAAATCGTAGTCGTGCAAGCCGACGTACTAGTCAATCTCAACCAAAAGCTAAGCTTCCAAAGCAAAAGAAGCCCAAGAAAAAAAGAGTTTTTCGAATCAAACGTATTCTTGCTTGGATTGGGATGCTTTTGCTATGTGCTGCAGTTGGAATGATTTTCATGTTCCTAAAGGGATTCCAATCAGCGAATCCGAACAGCTCAAATGGGTCCAAAGATGCCAAAGCGGCTCAGGTTGAAGTATTCAATGGACAGGATACTCGTGATGGAGTTAATATTCTTATTTTAGGGACAGATGGTCGTATCGGACAGAATAGTACAGAAACACGGACAGATTCCATTATGGTTCTAAATGTAAGTGGTAAGGATAAAAAGCTTAAGCTAGTCAGCTTTATGCGAGACAACCTAGTTTATATTGATGGCTATAGCCAAGTTATTAACGGTCAAAAACAGGCTGATCACAAGTTGAACTTGGCCTACGAATTGGGTGAACAAGAAGGAAAACAAGGGGCTGAAATGGTCCGTAAGGTCCTAAAAGATAATTTTGACTTGGATATCAAATACTATGCCCTTGTCGATTTCCAAGCCTTTGCGACTGCTATTGACACGCTATTCCCTGACGGAGTGACCATTGATGCTCAGTTTTCAACTCTAAACGGAGTTCCAGTTACAGAAGCTACGGTTGGAGATGATTTGCATGCCACAGAAACTGAATCACCAACTCAAACCATTAAAGTTGGAACACAACAAATGAATGGTTCAACACTTCTCAACTATGCACGTTTTCGTGATGATGATGAAGGGGACTATGGACGTACTCGTAGACAGCAACAAGTCATGACAGCTGTTTTACAGCAGATTAAGGATCCTACAAAACTCTTCACAGGTTCTGAAGCACTTGGTAAAGTATTCGCTATGACGTCTACCAACATTCCTTATACCTTCTTACTGACTAACGGTTTATCAGTCCTCGAAGGCGGTCAGAATGGTATTGAAAAACTAACAATACCAGAGCTTGGTGACTGGGTAGACGATTACGATGTCTATGGAGGTCAAGCCCTTCGAGTGGATCAAAAGGCTTATCAAAACAAGTTAGCCCAAATGGGATTTAGATAATATGTAACAATCGGTCAAAGCTTGAAACATCTAATTTTATAGGTGTTTCGGGCTTTGATTTTTCCATAATCAGATGGATTTTTTGACCATTTTTATGGTATAATGAAATGATGTAATTCTATAGAAGAGGAAGAGAATGAGATGAGTGATTTAAAGGCAATTCAAGCTCGTAGCTTAGAGATGGCTGAATATTTTGTCGCCTTTTGTAAAGAACATGGCTTGCTCTGTTATTTGTGTGGTGGAGGAGCGATTGGAGCTTTACGACATAAAGGGTTTATCCCATGGGATGATGACTTAGATTTCTTTATGCCGCGCAAGGACTATGAAAAACTAGCAGAGTTATGGCCTCAATACGCGGATGAGCGATATTTCCTATCAAAGAGTTCTAAAGATTATGTCGATCGTAACCTTTTTATCACGATTCGAGACAAGGGAACAACATGTATTAAGCCCTATCAACAGGACTTGGACCTTCCGCACGGCTTGGCTCTGGATGTTCTTCCCTTGGATTACTACCCTAAAAATCCAGCTGAACGTAAGAAACAAGTACGTTGGGCTCTGATTTATTCCCTCTTTTGTGCACAAACCATTCCAGAAAAACATGGAGCCCTCATGAAATGGGGCAGTACCATTTTACTAGGATTAACTCCTAAATCACTACGTTATCGTATCTGGAAAAAAGCTGAGAAAGAAATGACCAAGTATGGTCCAGCAGAAAGTGATGGTATCACAGAATTATGCTCAGGTCCAGGTTACATGAAGAAGAAATATCCAATTCAATCCTTTGAAGATAGCATTTTCTTACCTTTTGAAGGAACAGAGATGCCTATTCCAGTTGGTTACGATGCCTATCTCAGCACAGCTTTTGGTGACTATATGACACCACCGCCGGCAGACAAGCAAGTACCTCACCACGATGCCGTTATCGCAGATATGGATAAAAGCTATACAGAATATAAGGGAGTATATAATGCAAGAAAAAATTAGTATCATTGTTCCTGTATACAACGTAGAAAATTATCTTGAACGATGTGTTGAGTCGATTTTAAAGCAGACTTATACCAATTTTGAATTGCTTCTTATTAATGATGGTTCGACAGACAAGAGTGGTGAGCTATGTGATCAACTAGTTTCTAAAAATGGAAATATCAAGGTTTTTCATCTTGAGAACGCTGGAGTCTCTAATGCTAGAAATGTAGGTATTCAAAACTCAACAGGAGAATGGATAACTTTTGTTGATAGTGATGATTTTATTACCAATGATTATTTGGAAACTTTAATAAGCGCAGTTGATGGTGATGATTCTATAGGATTTAGTATAGGACGTCTCCATCATATAAAAAATGGTCAAATCACAGAATTACCAGTTTCTACAGGAAAAGAAGAGAAGTGGTCGACAGAGCAGACAATGAGAGAATTATTGACGACAAGTAAAACTTCTTTTTTTCCTGTTGCAAAATTATTTAAAAGAGAGATTATTTCAGATTTTATATTTAATACAGACTATCATTTGGCTGAGGATGCTTTGTTTTTAACAGAAATTTTATTAAAAACCAAATGTACAAGCGTATTTATTGATAAACCGATCTACTATTATGACCATAGGCAGGGTAGTGCAACAACTTCTGTCAATGCTCATGTATTTGATACTATAGAGGTCTATAAGATTATTATTTCGGATGTTTTTCAAATATTTCCACAACTAAAAACTGAATTAGTGAACAGGGAGTGTTGGTCCTATATCACTGTGTACGATAAAATAATCTTTACAGAATCAGATCAATATCGAACAGAAAAAAATAAGTTGAGAAAGTGGATTATTAATCATTTATCTGAAATATTGAAAGATCCTTATTTTACTAATTTTCGAAAAATAGCCGTTTTGTCTCTCCTTGTTTCTCCATGGATTTATAAACAAATTGTCGGCTTGAATCAATAATGTCATTTAAAGGAGTTGAAGATGAATTTTTCAAAAACGAATGAATGCTTTGAAAAATCAAAATTTTGGATTTCATATCTGTTTGTTTTTATTTCAATTTTAAGCATGAGTTCCCTTGTCTATAAAGTAACTAACCCTGTCTATAAGGGATTATCAGCAGTTGTTGTTCTTTGTATTTGTTTAACCTTATTATTAAATTGGAAACGAATAGAAATCGATAAGAAGTTTCTGGGTTTATTTGGACTTTTAGCAGGTAGTCATCTAGTTGCCGCATTGGTTAATCGCTCGGGCCACTTGATGGGAAATATGGTTGAAATCTTCTTTATGATTACCTACATTTTACTATTTACTATGGTGAATTCAGAGTATCTTAAGAAGTTAATTCGCTTGATTGCAGTAACAGTCCAATTTGTATCTTTTTTCTCAGCTATATTTGCTTTTGTTCTTTTAATATTTAGAGTTTTAATATTATTTAAAATTGGAGAACAATCCTATTATTATGGTGTTATGAATGGACGCCTATGGGGAATTGTTAATCCAAATGCAAGTGCTATTTTTTCTTATATTAGTATTGTTTTTGCTCTATACCTTATTCATAAGGGAAGTAAATATTCAGTTTATTTAAAAATAAATAACCTGATTCAATTTATTTATTTTGCGACTATGCAGAGTAGAGGTGCCTTATTATCAGCTGTTTTAATGCTGGGATTTTATTCGCTTTTTATTGCCAGAGGAAATCTACTGAAAAAATGTCTCACATTTCTGGTTGCTGGTACCTTAATTGTATCTAGCAATATTGGTATTAGTTATGTAACTTCAGTATATATTTTAGCTGCTAAGGCAACAGTCATTGACTTAAATAAAGGTGAGTCTTATTCTGAGACAGAATCGGACGTAGCCAAGAAAAATGGGGAACTTCACCTAATTGAAACAACTCCAAGCGGACGTACTTACATTTGGAAAAATGCTATTAAAATGGGAAGTGCAAAACCATTATTTGGATATGGTGTTCGAAACGTCACTGATTATTATACAGAGTACTTTAGCAAATTTGAAATTCAGAATTCACTGATTGGTGGGAATTTCCATAACATATTAATTACAATTTTTGTAAGTTCAGGATTGTTTGGTCTGCTTTCTTTCATACTTTTAATAGGCTACATCACTGTACGATTTCTCACTTATTTAATTGTTTCTAAGAAGAATAGCGAAAAATTAATCATGATTCTATTTTTTGGTATTTTATTTGGACAATTATTTGAAAGTCAGATCATGTACTCGACAAACTTTATCAATATCGTATTTTGGTTAGTGATTGGTTATGGTCTAACGATCTGTTTAAAAGAAAAAAATATTCGTTATGAGGAAGTGACAGACATTTCTGAAATTCAACAGATGGAATTAGGAATCATGGAATATATTCATGAAGTTTGTCAGAAAATTGGTGTCAAATATTTCTTATCATATGGAAGTCTAATTGGTGCTGTTCGCCATCAAGGTTTCATTCCTTGGGACGATGATATGGATATTTGTATGCTTCGAGATGATTATGAAAAATTACAAGATTATCTGATTGCCAATCCAGATGAACGATATGAAGTTATGTCCTATAAAAATAACATCAATTATGTCTATCCTTTTATGAAGATTCAAGACAATCAGACCTACTTAGTTGAAGAGGATGTACGAATTGATTCGAATATGGGTATCTATGTAGATATTTTCCCTGTAGATGGGTATGAAGATGATCAGGCGTTTAAGGATAAAATGACTAAAATTATAAAAAAACGCCAATTAAGTTGTTATACTTTTAAAGGAATTACGAATACTAAAAGTGTAGTAAATTCAATTATCCGCTATATTTCTGTTATTATCTTTTATTTTACAAACACAAATAAGTATGTTTCTCAAATCGATGAATTGGCTAAATCAAGAAAAGTAGAAGATTATGAACAAGTAGACTATCTTATTTATAAAGATATGAATAAGCCTGTCTGGGAACGTAAATGGTTAGAAGAGGTTGAAATAGGCATTTTTGAAGGTAAGGAATTCATGATACCAAAACACTACCATGAAATTCTTACTTCCGATTATGGAGACTACATGCAGTTGCCACCAGTGGAGCAACAAGTTTCCCATCATGACTTCAAATTATGGAAAATTGTAGAGAATGGATAATTTTTTCGTTTTAGAAAGAGTAAATATTAGGAGTGACAAAGATGTCTGAGAGAATTTTAAGTCTAGAAGAGATCAAGCAAGTAGAACTTGATATTCTAGAGTATTTACATGAAATCTGTGAAAAACATGATATTAAATATTTTATCGATTTTGGAACCTTGCTTGGAGCTGTACGTCATAAAGGATTTATTCCTTGGGATGATGATACAGATATTTCCTTAGCTAGGGATGAATTTGAAAAATTGTATAAGGTTTTAAAAGATGAAAATCATCCATACTATAAATTGATTTCCTTTAGAGAAACAAAGGGTTATCCATATAGTTATATGAGAGTCTATGATGTAAGAACACGTAGAGATGCTAACCTTACAGACCCTACGGTTGTATTAGGAACCTGTGTTGACATTTTTCCGTATGACGGTGTCGTTACAGAGGAAAGCGACCGTAAAAAAATGAAACTCTACAAATTTTTCATTCGCCTCTCTTCTTTAAATTTTAAGGGTATCAAATCTGAGAGCGGAGGACTTAAAAATATTCCTCGCTATATTGGATCAGCCGTTTTCCGTTTAACTTCCCCTCAGTTATGGAATCAAAAATTAGAGAATCTTGCTTTAAAATATAGTGTGGATAAAGCAACAGATCTTACATGTACCATCTATGACCCCTATTATCCAAGTGGTATAAAAAAAGAATGGCTCTATGATTTGATTGACCTTCCATATGAAAATATTGTGGTAAAAGCTCCGAGAAAATATCATGAAATACTTGTTTATGAATTTGGAGAAAACTATATGACCCCACCACCAATTGAGCAACAAGTCCCAGGAGGGGATAAGAATTATTGGATTGAGTCATAAAGCTGTAAAAGATTGTCAAGAAAGATGTGTTCTTCGTGAAAAAAATACAAAAATCGATATTATTTAGTTTATTATTATTTTCAGCGTCAATAATTCAGGCGCAAACAGTAAAAGCTGATAGCATCTCAGCAGGTGCAGGAAATCGTATTCATTTTATCAATACAAAAGCTAACTCTGGAAGTGATGCTATTTTACTAGAAAGTAATGGTCACTATGCTTTGATTGATATGGGAGAGGATTATGACTTTCCGGATGGAACAGATCCACGTTATCCAAATCGATGGGGAATTTCTACTAACAATTATCAAGTATTAGAAGATCGCTTAATTCGTCATCTTGATCAGTTAGGAGTAAAGAAATTAGACTTTATACTAGGGACTCATGTTCATAGTGATCACATAGGTGGAGCAGATGAAATTCTTAATCGTTATCAAGTCGATAAGTTCTATTTGAAAAAATATTCGGATCAACGAATTACAAGCACTTGGGGATTGTGGGATAATCTTTTCAATTACGATAATGCTCTTCGTGCTGCACAGAATAAGGGTGTTACATTAATTCAAGATATCAAAGATCAGGATAGTCATTTCAAATTTGGTGACATGGATATTCAGCTTTATAATTATAAAAATGAATATGATTCTGATGGGAACTTAAAAAGAGTTCTTGATGATAATTCCAATTCAATTGTTGCAGTAGTAACTGTAGCAGGAGAAAGAATTTATCTTGGTGGTGACTTAGATAACGCTGAAGGAGCAGAAGATAAGTTAGGTCCTGTGATTGGCAAAGTAGATATGATGAAATGGAATCACCACTACGATGCTAAGGTTTCTAATACAATTGGTTTCATAGATCACCTTTCTCCTAGTGTGGTCATTCAAACAACTGGAGGTGATATTAACGTTGCTTCAACGAGAGATTATCTCCAAAAGAAAAATATTCAAGTGATTCATGCATCAAGTAAAACTCAGGATGCAACTGTATTTGATATTAGTGATAAAGGCTTTACCAATGTTTCAGGAGATTTTCCGAATATTCCTACTGTTGAAGAGAAATGGTATCAAGAAGATGGTCATTGGAAATATCGCTTGAAAGATGGTCAGATGGCTATTGGTTGGCAAGATATTGCTGGTGCTACATATTTCTTTAACGGAAAAGGTCAAATGCAGAGTGGTCGTTGGCTCCGTATCACCGACGAATGGAACGGAGAACCAAAATTTAATGACTACTACCTAAACAATAATGGCAAAATGCAGACGGGTGGTTGGTTCTATCATGATAATACTTGGTACTATATCCAGTCAAACGGTGCAAGACGTTACAATGAACTAGCTGAAATTGGCGGTCAAAAATATCTCTTTGATAAAGATGGTAAAATGCTGACTGGCTTACAAGTCTTTAATGGCAAGAAGATGCTCTTTGCAAGTAGTGGTGCTCTTCAAACAGAAGGTAGCGCATCTAGTTGGCAAAAGCAAGGTTCAAGCTGGTATTATTATGATGAAGATGGTATTCGAACAGTTGGCAAGAAGAATATCAATGGCACTACCTATTACTTTAATCAAAATGGTATCATGCAAACTGGTTGGGCCTTAATTGAGGGTCATTGGAACTATTTTGCTAGTTCCGGAGCTATGAAAACTGGTTGGGTCAAGGATAAAGATACTTGGTACTACTTAGATAAAGAAGGTGTCATGCTAAAAGGTCTTCAAGAGATTAATGGTTCTCGTTATTACCTGAACGCAAGTGGCGCTATGCAGACAGGTTGGAAATGGCTCAATAACCATTATTACTACTTCGTAAGCAGTGGTGCGATGAAGACAGGTTGGCTCAAAGATAAGGACATCTGGTATTATCTAGATAAAGAGGGTGTCATGTTAACAGGCTTCCAAGAAATCGATGGTTCTCGCTATTATCTCAATGCAAGCGGAGCTATGCAGATAGGTTGGAAATGGCTTGATAACCATTATTATTACTTCACTGGCAGTGGCGCTATGAAGAAGGGTTGGCTCAAAGATAAGGAACTATGGTACTATCTAGATAAAGAAGGTATCATGCTAACAGGCCTTCAAGAGATTGATGGTTCCCGTTATTACCTGAACGCAAGTGGCGCTATGCAGACAGGTTGGAAATGGCTTGATAACCATTATTATTACTTCACAGGAAGTGGTGCCATGAAGACTGGTTGGTTCAAAGACAAAGGTCTATGGTACTACTTAGATAAAGAAGGCGTCATGCTAACAGGCCTTCAAGAGATAAATGGAGCCCGCTATTATCTCAATGCAAGTGGTGCTATGGAAACTGGTTGGCAACAACTGAATGGTAACTGGTACTATTTCCAAACAAATGGTTCTCTCTTGAGAAATGGTACAACACCTGATGGCTATAAGGTTAATCGAGATGGAATTTGGACGACTGCTACAACCGAGGAAACAACTCAGGAACAAACGGTAGCAAATAGTCAGGGGAATATTTTCGAAACAACAGAAGTAAAGAGAACTCAACAAACAGAAAGCTCATCTGTTACGTCTGAGGAAAAAAATCAATCTACTGAACCTAAGACACAAACGAGCAAAGAAAAGAACTAAGTTTCTAAC
>PPYF01471995.1_pt1 | contig 14758 bp, 15 predicted proteins | sample 1559871 | NCBI WGS metagenome assembly PPYF01 (sample SAMN08240021, study PRJNA423297) | Human gut metagenome, whole genome shotgun sequencing project. | reverse complement strand
GGCGGTGAGCTGTATGTTTTGGGCATGCACATCAGCCCATATGAGAAAGGCAACATTTTTAACCGGGACCCGGTGCGTAAACGCAAGTTGCTGGTGCATAAACGGGAGATCAAACACCTGCAGGAGCAGCAGAAGCTGCAAGGATATACACTGATCCCCTTGCAGCTTTATTTCAAACGTGGTAAAGTAAAGTTGGAGCTTGGTGTGTGCAAAGGCAAAAAGCTCTATGACAAGAGAGCCGATATGGCGGCGCGGGAAGCAAAACGGGACATCGACCGCGCCATGAAAGAGCAGCGCCGTTAAGGCTGTCATCGAACAGCCTTTTATATGGGGATGTAAAGGTTTCGACGGGGAGAGGAAAGCGAAAGCAGCGGGTAGTGCTCGGGGGACGCACTTAAAACGCCTCCAAAAAAATAGCTAACAACAATAAATTAGCTGTCGCTGCCTAATTAAAGGCAGCTGTCTTGCCCGGCTTACCGCGCGCCGGGGTCAAGGCATCATTTAGCGGTGCACGTGAGCAGCATCAAGCTTTGTTTGCTGCCATGAACTGATGAAGCTACCGAAGCGGCGGCCCGTTTACCGGCCTGCCGATGGGGGAATCCTGTAGGTGAACTGCACCCGGAGATACTAGCGTGGACCTCTTTTCGGACACGGGTTCGATTCCCGTCATCTCCACCATAACTGGATACCAATTTTGACACAATGTGTATCAGAGCGGGTGTCCAGTTTCTTTTTGCAAAGTCCCTGCCATTTAACGAAAGCGGGCACTACGGCGACCACTCCTTGGTTGCCGCGTCCTTTCTGCTCGATTATTCGTATTTGACTTCAATAACCGCTGAGTCACCGCCCAACAATCCCGCCAGTTTCTCCGCAGCCAAGTTAATATGCCCCAGTTTGGTGTAGTTCCAAGTGTTTGAGGAAAAAAACACCACAAGCTGATTACCGGAATACAGCACAATATCTCCCGGCTCGGTGGTCATCTGTACATCATTTCTGGAAAAACTCTGAGGCAGACTGCCCACTTGTTCAAAGCCGCCGTAAATCGTAGTGTTTACTGTAATTGTTCCGTTTTGGGCATAGACGAGCAATTCCTCAACTGTTTCATTATCCTCCCACGAGACATCCAACGCCATACCATTTACGATCATCGTGAGTTCTTTTTCCTGTGGCTCGGGCCCAGGCAGAGTGGTGCTTTTCTCAGATCGCGTAGTTCTCGGCTTGGCGGTGATTTCTGCATGCGACGATATACTGTCTGGAACATACCGCTGCTCAGAGCAGCTGCAGAGCAGCGATACAGTCGCTAACAGCAGACAAAGAAAAATCCGTTCTTTCATTTAAGATATTCCTCAAAAAAACTTTTCAGTTTTTCAAAGGGGATTGCAGTCGGGCTGTCATAGAGGTCAACGTGGTTTGCACCCGGAATGATCATCAATTCCTTGTTGTCTCCGGTCAGCTTTTCATATGCACCCTCGCTGAAATAACGGGAGTGCGCCTTTTCTCCATGCACCAGTAGGACGGCAGACCGAATTTCGCTGGAATACTGCAAAATCGGCATATTTATAAAGGGAAGAGAAGAAGTAACATTCCAGCCACTGCCCGAATTGAGAGAGCGAGGATGGTAGCCGCGCCGGGTCTTATAATAGCTATGGTAATCCTTCACAAACTGCGGTGCATCCTCCGGCAGTGGGTCGACCACGCCGCCGGCAAGAGCGTAGCTGCCGTTTTTGTAGTCCTCGATGCGCTGGATGTTCATCGCCTGTTTCTTTGCGTAACGGGCATCGGCGGTGTTTTCGCTGTCAAAATATCCATTGGCGTTCACACGAGCCATATCATACATGGTCATGGCAGCGGTTGCCTTAATGCGGGTATCCATAGCAGCGGCATTGACTGCCATGCCGCCCCAGCCGCAAATGCCGATGAAAAGGACCGCTGACCGCAATGGCTGAGAGCTTTCCGGCAGCATTTTTTGGCGTATACATATCCGCCGCCAGCGTGATGCCATAGCGGTTATGGAAGGTGATTTTCTGATGGTCTACTTTGTTGCTTTTGGGAAAGACCTTATCCCATTCTTGAGTCAATTCTAAATTTTCCACGTTTATATCTCCTTGCCTGACTGATAAGCCTGTTCCAGTGCAGGATGTCCGGCAATATCACCAACGCTGCTGACACCGCCTGCAAAGATGGTTTCTGCCAATTCACAGCGGTCAAAGCAGTCTACCCAGCCTTGTACCGCCTTGACAGTGCCCTCTACCGTCGCTGCTTCATTCTCCGCCGCCGTTGCCAGAAGATAAGCTTTTGTAAAAGCATAGTCCGTACCGAACAGCGGATTGGCACGATCCAGCATGGTTTTAAACTGGCCGCTGACGCTGTAGTAATAGACCGGAGTGGCAAACACTAGCACATCTGCGTCGTGCATCTTTGCGGCAATCTCCGCCGCGTCGTCTTTAATTACACAATGGCCGGCCTTGAGGCAAGCCAGACAGCCTTTGCAGAACCCAATCTGCTTTTCACGAAGCCAGACTGTTTCTACATGGTTTCCGGCATCCTGTGCGCCTTTTGCAAAAGATGCTGCCAGTGTTTCGGAATTGCCGCCTTTACGAGGACTGGAAGAAATAATCAAAACATTTTTACGCATCGAAAAATCTCCTTTTTCCATTGCATCGGTTTTGCATTTCTGCTATAGTTATGGTAATACATAAACCTGACTTTAGGTCAAGATGGATTTGAAAATTTATTTGTAATTTTTTCAGGAGAGCGTATGTATACGATTGGACAAGTTTCAGAAATGTTCGGTTTGCCCATTTCTACCTTGCGCTATTACGATAAACAGGGACTTTTTCCGGAGATGGAGCGAGTATCGGGCATCCGCAAATTTAGTGATACCGAACTTGAAGCATTGAGGGTTATTGAGTGTTTGAAAAAGTCCGGACTGGAAATCAAGGATATTAAGCAATTTATGGACTGGTGCGTGAAAGGTGCATCCACCTACTCCCAGAGAAAGGCACTCTTTGAAAAGCAAAGGGAAACACTGGAGGCGGAAATTGCCCATATGAACCAAGTGTTGGATATGCTGAAATTCAAGTGCTGGTACTATGGGCAGGCAGCGCAGGATGGCAGCGAAGATCGGGTGCGGAGCATGATTCCTAATGGTTTGCCGGAGGATGTACGGAAAGCATACGAGAATGCACACCATGATTAAAAACAAACAATTAAAAGAAGCACATACCGTTTGACCCTTGCACACAAGGTTGGAGAGGTTCACATTTGGTGTCAAAAAGAGTCTTTGTTTTTTCACGTGAATTCGAACTTGTGCCGATTGGCGATGGGTTCGGATTGGTTTATTAACGAAGAAAAAATTTTATAAAGTTTACACTATTGAAGTTCAAGCAAAGCTTTCCATAACGGATGGTGCCGCATACCCATAAATGAAAGACATCCTCCGTATTGCTGGAAACCAATAAGCGGCCGCCGGAATCATTCCGGCGGCCGCTTATTAAATGGTTTTCCCATGTGCTTTCACGCGCTTTTAGTCCAGCACAATGGCATGGACGGCTTCGATCAGATCGACTGCGCTGGTACGCGTCACCAGCGACACCGGCGCACCGTCAACCACCGCAAGGCAGTGAGAGCCGTCGTAGCGATACAGTTTAATCTGAACTTCCGGATGATTTTCATTATCCAGATAAACCGTCAGGCCAATCTCTTCTTGCTGCGAGGGCTGCTCGGACGTAAAGCTTTCCGCAACCAAGCCTTCCAGAGCGCTCTGGAACATGGCGATATCCAGCTCTTCCTCGCCATAGAAATATGTGCGATCGTTGCCTTTTTTTTCGGAAGCAATGGTATACTCCGCACCATCAAGAGAAATGTCGATTTGCTCGATGTCTGCAAAGTCTGCGCTGAGCACCTCAAGATGACGAAGAGAGTTGTACGCCGCGGCTGTCAGCGCTTTGTAATCCGCTGCAGATATCTGATAGACGATCTGCGATTCCCCAACCCGCGCGTAAGCCGTAATCTCTTCCTCTTTGCTGTCTGTCTCTCCGTTTTCGACGCTGCTCTCCGCTTCGGTTGTCTCATCCGCTTCGGCCGCAGTCTTTTCATCAGGAGCCCGGCTGATATTCAGCACAAAGGCATCGGAAAAGCTCTCGCCATCTTCGTCTTCCGAAGTGTAGTTCAGCGAAATTGTCAGTTCCGGTGAATCCAGCCCATAGGACTGCAGCTCTTCCTCCGTTGCGTTATAGGTGACATAATCCGTCAGAACCGCGTCGGTTATGCTGTCCAGATAGCTCTGCACGCGTTCGGTGTCCAACGGCAGCATTTCGCCGCCTATTTGGGCAAAATAAACATCATCGGCACAATAGGTGTTATCGCTGCCCTCCTCATAAACGATACTGTATGTTTCATCTCCGGAAAATTGGATCGAAGCCACGGCATCGAAGCGGGGGACATCATCGTGGTCAATCATGTCGCTGAGCACTGCGTCGAACTGATCCAGCGGGTCGTTTTGCACCAGATAGACATTTCCATCTCCGATTGAAACGTACCGCTCGGAATCCATGCTGCTGTAATCGCCCAACTGCACCTCATATTCCTGTTCATCGGTGGAAAACCGGATGGTGCAAACCGGGACATCCAGCCCGTATTGACCGTAATCTTGAACATTCTCAATAATAAAGGAGGCGCCGAATTCCTCAAACTGCGCCAGCAGTCCATTTATCTTTTCCTCACTTACAGGAAACGCTTCATCTTCATCATAAAGCCATACTTCTTCCTTGTGAAAAGAGAGGGATTCCTCCTGATACTCCCACGACAGCGATGTTACTGTGTCGCTGGGAACCTTCAAAATGATTTCATCGCTGTTTTTGATCTGCTCCTGATGTTCTTCGAACCGGAGTACACCGAAGGTTGCGATGCAGGCGACGGCCAGAACGCCCAGCAGCAGATACAGCCTTTTATACCGTTTCATTCTGTTTTTTCCTCCTTGTCAGTACCACGCAGATGCCGATTCCCAGATACAAAAGCGGGAACACGCCGATCATCATCACCTTCAGCAAAGAGGACGTGGACGCGCTGATCGTCAGATAATTGTAATTCAGCGACTTGCTTCGAATCGCCATGGCTTCGCTCTCGCCGACCAGAGATGACAACGCGTTCATGGCCATGTCTCCGTTGGCCCCAGAGGAATAGGCATTGTACATATCCTCAAGGAAGCTCGACGAGGCGAACCAGACGATTTTCCCGCCGCTGTTGGCCTCGACCGAGAGTGCAACAGAGAATGGACCGTCAATGTCGTCCTCCTCTTTTTCATAGGTGGAAAGGCTGTATCCTGCAATTTTGCTGAAGGCTGCGTCTGAGGTCGTGAGCAGCTCTGTCACAGTCCCATTTCCGGAAGAGCCGGTGATCTTCATCCCTTGGGAAATCGGCATGATGGGAAAATAGTTTTCTTCAATCAGAGAGTCTGTAATGTCACTGCCGGCCATATCCGGAAGCAGTACATAAGGCGCCTGAAACGCATAGTGTTCCCGGTCCGCCTCAATTACTACGCCGTCGCTGGCCTCTACGCCATATGCCTCCAGCAGACCGTACAGATTTTTCAGCGTCCCTTCCTCTGTGGGCCCTGCCATGACAAGCAGCTTTCCACCGTCTGTCACATAGTTGGCCAGCATTTTCTGTTCTTCCTCGGAAATATCGCTGGTGGGTGCGTAAATCAGCACACAGTCCGCTTCCTCCGGCACGGAATCTACCGTCAACAGTGAAAAGCTGCTGACCTCAATGTTCTCCTTTTCAATTTGTTCACTGAATGTAGCCGGAAGCTCTGCTTCGCCGTGCCCCTCCAGCATATACAACTGCGGCAGTTCCTCGCTGACCACATAATCAATGGCTGAGGTAATGGCGCCTTCGCCGTCAAAGGAGGTGTTGTAGGAATAGGAATACACATCTGCTTCTTGGATATAGATATCCTCATAGCCGATAAACCGGCTGCGGTCTCCGCATTCCACAATCAAGCTGTTGTTTTGAACGGTTTCGTTTGTATACTGTTCCGTGAAGGTCGGGAAAACGTCCGGGTTTTTCTTTACGACCTTGATATGCCCGGAAAGGGTTTCGTACTTGCTGAGCAGGTTTTCAATGATGTCGTCCTCTTTTCCGGATTGAACGATCCAGTAAATCGTCACGTCCTGCTCCAGTGCGTTCACAACTACCTTTGTGTTGCTTGTAACGGAGTACAATTTCGTAGAGCTGATGTCGTATTTTGTCATTGCGGAGGGCAGGGCAGAAGCAAAGACATTTGCCACGACCAAAAGTGCCAGCACTACGGCAGAGATTATCAGCGAGTACGAGCCGCCGCGAAAGGCGTTGTAACTTGGCGGATTTTTCTTTAGCAGGTTCATCTTTTTCATCAGTTATACCTCCGTTTCTCAAGCGATTGCACAGACAGAAACAGGAAGAATACAATAACCGACAGAAAATATACGATGGCCGTCATGTCAAACACTCCGTTGACAAAGGTGTAAAAACGCTCAAACAGCGACAGCTTTTCCATAATGCGCGGCAGCAAACCCTCAAATTTAGAGCTGTCGATAAAGCAGACCGCCGCAATTGCCAGGAGCAGAATAAAACTGAACGCATAGGCGAGGTTATCGTTTTTTGTCAAATATCGGATTACCGCCCCCAAAGCCAGAACAATAACGCCCAGAGCAATCACAGAGCCGGTTGCCGTGGAAGAGACGTACTTTGAAAGGCTGACGCTGTAATAATTCAGCAAAATTACAGCAATGCCGATGCCCGCGGCAAAGCCCTGGTTTTCTGTAAGGGAAGAAATAAACACGCCCACTGCAATCAGCGCGGCGCCCAGAACAAAAAAGGCAAAAACAGAACCATAGGATGTCAAGAGATAAGCGTCGCCGAACTGCGAGAAAATCAGCGGGTAAATACAGATGATGCACAGAGGGATAAGATAGACTGTGAGCAGTGCCAGATATTTCCCGATGACTACCTGTGTGGTGGTGATGGGCAATACCGCAGTCATTTACTCATTCCCTCACTTTCTCCCGCTTTAGCTGTTTGGGCGCGTCCTTCAGACGGCTGTTTTTTTCTGTCGTTCTCTGTCAGCTCGATAAACACGTCCTCCAGATTCGCTTTTTTCAGCGACATCTCAAGCAGAGCTGTTTTTCTTGTGGAAAAGGCAAAAAACACTGCGCGGGATACTGCAAAAATATCTTCACAGTCGGTTTTGATATGCGCCTGTACAAATCTTTCATCCCGCGCCTCGATGCGCACATCCGAGATGTTTTTGACGGAGGAGAGGATCTCCCGGATCTCCTGTTGGGACGAGTCGGCTGTGATGGTGATCTCGTTCGGCGCCAGCAGCCTTTTTTCCAGGTTCTCCGGTTCATCAAAGGCGACCAGTCTTCCTTTGGCGATAATCAAAATCCGGTCGCAGATCGTCTGCACCTCTGACAGGATGTGTGAGCTGAAAATAACAGTGTGCGTTTGTCCCAGCTCTTTGATCAGCGCGCGGATCTCAATGATCTGCATGGGGTCCAGACCGACAGTTGGTTCGTCAAGGACGATGACCCTCGGATTGCCCAGCAGCGCTTGCGCGATTCCGACGCGCTGCTTGTAACCCTTTGAAAGCGCGGAAATCCTGCGGCCCTTCACATCTCCGATTTTTGTCTGGCGGATCACTTCCTCGATTTGAGATTCCAGCTCTGCGCCATGAAGCCCTTTGGCCTCACCTACAAAACGCAGATATTCCATCGGCGTTTCGTTCATATACAGCGGCGGCTGCTCCGGCAGATAGCCAATCAGTTTTTTTGCTTTGCCTGCATCTTCAAAGATGCCGTAACCATCAATTTTAACGCTTCCCTCTGTAGCAGACAAACAGCCGGTCATAATGTTCATGGTGGTGGATTTTCCGGCGCCGTTTGGCCCCAGAAAGCCATATACATGTCCCTCGTCGATTTCGAACGAAAGGTCATCGACTGCCTTGAAGCCGCCATAGCATTTGGTCAAATGTTCGACCGATATCATGTTTTTGCCTCCATTCCTGCTTGCTATGCTTTGTCAGCATTTCCATGTTAACACACAAAGCTGAAATGACGCTGAAAGCGCAGCCTGATGTCAGATAGATCACCGAAGATCGTACGCAAAGAAGGCCAAGCGCCGCAGTGCGTACGGCGTTTGGCCTTCTTTCGATTGTGTTACAGACAGGGAAGCTCCACAAAAAAACAGTTGACCCCATCTCTTCCTTCTGCCCATATTTTTCCATGGTGCTGCATTGCAATGCGTTCCGCAATGGACAATCCAAGCCCGAAACTTCCGGTACGGCTTCTCGCTTTATCGGCACGATAAAATCGCTTGAAAATATCCCGTGCTTCCTGCGGCGAAAGCGGCTCGCCTTCGTTTTCTACGGTCAGAAGACATCGCTTTTTCCCATTCTTTTGAAGGCTCACCCACGTTTTCCCGCTTTCTCTGGAATACTTTTGGGCATTGTCCAGCAGGATATCCACGATCTGTCGGAGCTGTTCCGCGCTGCCTTGTACATGAATATCCTCAATGACCCGTTGCTCCAGCATACGTCCGCGCTCAAAGAATACCGGCTCAAAGGTCAGCAGAGCATTTAAAATAAGCTTGCCCAGCTCCACCTTGCCGGAAAGTTCTTTTCCTCGAGCGTTATCCGCGCGTGCAAGCTCAAGCATTTGCTCAATCAGGTTGCGCATTTGCCTGGACACCGCTGCAATATTGTTCAGTGATGTCCTTCGGACGGATTCACTGCACTCGTTGCTTTGGGCGAGTTCCGTATTTGTGATGATTACGGTGAGTGGGGTTTTCAGTTCGTGCGAAGCATCCGCCACAAACTGCCGCTGCTGCATCCACGCCGTCTCTACCGGCCTTACCGCCCATCGGGAAAGCAGGATGCTGATGCCGAGAAATACGAGGAAGCTAAGCGCGCCGATGAAGCCGCAGGTGCCGAGCAGAGCGTTCAGCGTCGCGCGTTCACTGGAGATATCCGCGAACACGAGACAATGGTTCAGCGGCATATCCGAGCGGTAATATCGCAGGTTATATTCCTCAATGATGCCAAGCTGTTTTGGAGACGAAAAAACAGCGTTTACAAGATCATCCAGAAAATCCGTGTCAGATAAGTCGTAATAGCCGCCGCCGGCAGCAATGCGCTCACCGCGCAGTCCCAGTTGGATCGTAAAATAAGGCAGGCGAATATCCTTCTCTCTCTCATTGGGAACTCCGAGATGGAGTGGGTTGGCCGCAATATTCTGCATCATATTGATGCTCGCGGCCTCCAGATTCGCGCTGGTAAAATAAAAGATCAATCCCAGGATGACGCAGAGCATGATGGTCACGATGCTCATGTTGATCAACACAAATTTGAGCCGCAGCTTTTTAAGCATGTACGCATACCTCCAGGTGATATCCCAGCCGGCGGATCGCCTCGATCCGCACGTTGGAGCCAATATTCGCAAGTTTCTTTCTCAAAAAACCGATGTATACCTCCACGTGATTTTCCACCGCATCAGAGTCATATCCCCATACCTTGGTGAGGATCGTTTCCTTGGAAATGTTATTTCCCTCCGCCCGGAGAAGAAGCCGCATGATCTCAAACTCTCTGGAGGAAAGCCGAATACGCTCCGCTCCACAGACCAGTGTGGCGCTGGCTAAGTCCAGAACGGTATTTCCAAAGGAAAGCACGTCCACATGTACGCCCTGTCTGCGCAGCAATGCATTGACGCAGGCCAACAATTCCTGCGTATCAAAGGGTTTCGTCAGGTAGTAATCGGCGCCGGCGTTCAGCCCTGTCACTCGATCGTCCAGTTCAGATCGGGCCGTCAGCATCAGGATGGGCATTTCCATCCGCCTTTCCCGAAGCCGCCGGGCCACCTCATAACCGTCCCGCCCCGGCATCATCACGTCCAGGATCAGCAGGTCATAAATTCCCAGCGCAGCATAATACTCACCGGTTTTGCCGTCGCAGGCGGCATCGGCTTCGAAGCCATTTTGCTCAAGCAGGGCTTTAAGCGAATCGGCCAGCAGTTTTTCATCTTCTATAATCAGGATTCTCATGATGCCTTTTACCTCCAGTGTTCGGTTTTATTATATTACATCAAAATACTGAAGTGAAGCTGAAAATGATATATGCTTAGTGCAGCAAGTGACAGAGATATTTTCACACTATTTTTCAGAAGTGCTTCCGCCTGGCGCGAGTTGAAAATGTCAAACCGGTGCAGGATTTGCCGCCAGGTTTATGAGAGATACCCGACGGATGGAATTTGAAAGGGGATAAGTGGAAAAGTCTGAACTGAAAAGAACTCAAATTCCCACGGTTTTAGACAGCCGAATAAAGTTTACAAAAAAGATATAGACTGTTCCGTCTAAAAGTGATATGCTAAAAGACGCAATAAATAGACGACTTCGTCTATATTTTTGGGGTGCTGTTTAATATGGTGTTTTTAGATGTGTTGAAATTGATTTTCGCAGTTTTTGTTGCTTTTTTGTTCGGAAAACTGGTTTCAAAGCTCAAATTGCCGGCAATTCTTGGATGGCTGTTGGCAGGTATGACATTGGGCCCGCACGCACTGGGCCTTCTGAACGAGCCCATGATGGAAGCCGCATGGTATACTACTGCGGAAAGCATTCTGGAGTGCGTCGTGGGCCTCATGATTGGTACGGAGCTTATCTGGCGCAAGATAAAAAAGGCCGGCAAGCAAATCGTTGTCACGACCATCACCGAATCCCTGGGGACATTTCTGGTCGTCAGCCTGGTGTTCGGCGTCATTTTTGGGATAACGGGCGTGCCGTTGTACCTGGCATTCCTGTTCGGCGGTATCGCTTTAGCCACAGCACCAGCCCCGTCACTTTCCATTGTGAATGAAATGAAAACTGCAGGGCCTGTCACGAGCACGCTGATTCCTATGGCGGCGCTGGACGACCTTGTCGGGGCACTGGTGTTCTTTACGGTTGTTGCGCTTGTTTCGGCTCACGTTTCGACGGCAGGGATTCCGGTTTTGGGCGTGCTGTTTCTTGTCTTTCTCCCTGTGCTCATAGGATGCTGCTGCTGTGTTCGGCGGCAATAGGCATGGTGCTGAATCAATATGTTCTGCCTGTACCGGCCATCAATTTTTTGCTTATTGGTATGGCGTTTTCGACGGTGTTTGCAAATATGATTTCAGAGAAACAGCTTGCAGAAATCATGAAAGTGATGGACCCTGTAATCGGAATAAGCCTGATCATCGCGATACTGAATCTGGGGGCGCCGCTGGACTACCATTTGATTTTCGGAGCAGGCCTTTATACCGCCATCTATATCACGGCCCGGGCGATAGGCAAATACAGCGGTGCATATTTGGGCGCATCCGTCACGCATGCGCCGCAGACAGTCAAAAAATTTTTAGGGTTTACGTTGCTGCCGCATTCGGGAGTATCGCTGGTGTTTACCGGCATCGCGGTCTCTGTACTGAACGGCCCGGCGCCGGAGTGTGCTTCTATCATTCAAGGAACGATTGCAGCCGCAGCGGTTATCAATGAAATCATCGCTGTTTTTATGGCAAAGAAAGGCTTTGAATGGGCAGGAGAACTGCATCAGGCGGAAAGGAATCCGTGATATGACGCAAAGGGAACGGCAGGAGCATGCAAAAAAGACGATTTTTCAGGCGGCGCTGGCGGAATTTGGCGCGCAGCCATACGAGACCGTGACGATGGACCGGATCTGTTCGCGCCACGGAATCTCGAAAGGGATGATGTATCATTATTTTTCCAGCAAGGATGAATTGTTTCTTCTTTGCGTTAAAGAATTGTTTCAATCACTGCAGGCGTATATCCAGGAAGAATCGACGCAAATACAAAAAGAAAACAGTCATGCCGCTATCCGTCAATATTTCATGCTTCGCGAGCGCTTCTTTGCGCGGGAGCCCGCATGGGAAGTGATTTTTGAGAGTGCGATGGTACATATGCCGGAGCACTTGAGAGCGGATATTCTGGAACTGCGGCGTCCCGTGCGTGAAATGAACCGGCGTTTCCTGCAAGAGGTGATTGCCGAAATGTCTTTGCGTCCCGCTGTAAAAGCAGAACATGCAGCCCGTTATTTGGAAAGCCTGGAGTGTGTGTTCCGCCGGATACTGGAGCAGTATTGCGCAAAAGATGACCCCAAAGATGCTCGCTCTATGCTGGCGGCTGCCGAAGAAGTTCTGGACATGCTGCTTCTGGGCATATTGAAAAGGTGAGAAGTGTTTTCTTGCAAAAAAACGGATATTCAGCAATTTTTCACTTTACTATGATAGCGTAATATAGTATAATGAATCTCGCCGCAGTGAACTGTGGTATGAGAGGAGTTTGAAAGCGTATGAAAAAGATTTTCGGCCTTATTTTGAGCGCGGCAGTTTTGGGTACTGTACTGACTGCCTGCGGCGGTTCCGGCGCGGGCGTGTCTTCCTCCGGCGCTGCCGGCGCATCTGAACCAGCTTCGGTTTCGGGGAGTGCGGTGAACAGCAGCGTATATGGCACCACACTCGCGGATATTCAGGCAAAAGGCGAACTTGTCATCGGTCTGGATGATACATTCGCTCCCATGGGCTTCCGGGACGAAAGCGGAAACCTTGTTGGTTTCGACATTGACCTTGCTACGGCAGTGTGCGAAGAATTGGGTGTAAAGGCGACATTCCAGCCTATTGATTGGGATGCGAAGGAAATGGAGCTTTCTTCCGGAAATATCGATTGCATCTGGAATGGAATGTCCATCACGCCGGAACGTGAGGAAGCGATGAGCCTATCCCAGGCATATCTGAACAACAAAATCGTCATTATGACGAAGGAAGGCGTTGCAGTATCTGCCAAAGAGGATCTTGCGAATTATAACATCGGCATCCAGGCCGGCAGCGCAGCGCTTGAAGCGGTAACGAACGATGCCGTTTACGCGTCCATTCAGGACAAAATTACGGAGTATCCTACTTATGATGAAGTGATTTTGGATGTGCAGGCGGGCCGTCTGGACTGCATGATCATCGATGAAGTATACGGCGGTTACAAAAACGCCAAGCTGGGGAGCATTTTTGCCGTCTCGGAAGTGGACTTTGGAGACGATTTGTATGCGATCGGATTCCGTAAGGGTGACGCTGAACTGACGCAGGCCGTCAACGACGCTATTAACGCTTTGATTGAAAGCGGAAAAGCAGCGGAGATCAGCGAAGCCTGGTTCGGCGCGGATATCGTCGTCAAAGGCTAAAATGTGAACAGCGCGGACGGGGCCGCCCCGCCCGCGCTTTTTGCGGGGCGCCACAGAGAACTGCAAAAAGGGGAGCGAAGATGAATCTTGAATATATTCAGGCGATTTTGCCGGCACTGTTGAAAGGAACGTGGCAGACGCTTCAGGTGTTCTTCCTGACGTTGGTCTTATCACTGCCTTTGGGTCTTCCGTTTGCCCTGGGATCGATTTCACGCTTCTTTCCGGTGCGTTTTTTGTCAAAGGCATATATTTGGGTGTTCCGCGGCACGCCGCTGATGCTTCAGCTGTTCTTTGTGTATTACGGGCTCCCCATTATGTTCGGGCCCGCGTTCCGGATGGAAAATACCGTAGCCGCTGTACTTACATTCACGATGAATTATGCGGCATATTTTGCAGAGATCTATCGGGCCGGTGTGCAGTCTATCGACCACGGCCAGCACGAAGCGGCCAAGACGCTCGGCTTCAGCCGCTGGCAAACCATGCGCATCATTATCATCCCTCAGACCATCGCCCGTGTAATTCCGCCTGTGAGCAACGAGGTCATCACGCTCATCAAGGATACGGCCCTAGTGACGGCAATTGGTGTGGGAGAATTGCTGAAAGCGGCCAAGGACGCCAACAACCGGGATGTAAATCCTACGGCATTTTTTATTGCTGCCGTGATTTATCTGGCGCTCACCTTTTTGCTCACGCTGCTTTCGCAGTGGTGTGAAAAGCGGTTTTCCCGCCATGAGAGGAAGGAGGCGTGAGATATGGCGATTTTGTCGATCGAGCATGTCAGCAAACGGTTTGGTTCATTTACAGCGCTGGACGATGTTTCCCTTCAGGTGGAGCAAGGGGAAGCGGTGGCGATCATCGGTTCGTCCGGCAGCGGCAAAAGCACATTGCTGCGCTGTGTGAACAATTTGGAACGCGTTTCTGCCGGCCGCATCGTCATTGATGGGGATGTGCTGGTGGACACAGTGAAAGGCACGGCGAAATATCCCCCCGAAAAAGAAGTGCGGCGTATCTGCACCAAAACAGGAATGGTGTTCCAGCATTTTAACCTTTTCCCGCATCTGACATGTCTGGAGAATATCACCGTCGCGCCGCTGCGTATTCTCAAGCGGGACAAGGCGGCAGTTCTGGCGGAAGCCATGGAACTTTTGGATGTTGTGGGGCTTCGAAATAAAGCGGACAATTATCCTGCACAGCTTTCCGGCGGACAGAAGCAGCGCATTGCGATTGCTCGGGCGCTGGCAATGAATCCGCAGATCATGTTGTTTGATGAACCGACAAGCGCTCTGGACCCTGAGACGACCAACGAAGTAATTGTCACGATACAGAAGCTGGTGGCGCGCGCGGTTACAATGTTGATCGTAACGCATGATATGCGTTTTGCAAGAGATTCCGCCAGCCGCGTTCTCTTTATGGACGAAGGAAAGATACTGGAGGAGAACACTCCTGAAAAGTTGTTCGAATGCCCTGAAAGCCCGCGGCTGCGTGCATTTTTACAGTCTATCCATTAAAAAGCGCAAAAGCAACCAG
>PPYF01270499.1_pt1 | contig 14758 bp, 10 predicted proteins | sample 1559871 | NCBI WGS metagenome assembly PPYF01 (sample SAMN08240021, study PRJNA423297) | Human gut metagenome, whole genome shotgun sequencing project. | reverse complement strand
CGTACCTTGAAAGTACGTGCCACTTACCCGAATCCGGGCGAGAATATCTTACCCGGCCGTTATACCTCCGTCGAGATCAGCAAGCGGGAGATCAAGGACGCTTTAGCCATCCCCAGCGAGGCCGTTATCCCCGAGATGGGAAAAGACATCGTTTACTTATATAAGAACGGCGTGGCCGAGCCTCAAGAGATCACGATCGGTATACGAACCGAGAGCCGTGTACAGGTATTGCAAGGGTTGAATGTGGGCGATACGCTGATCACGTCCGGCGTGATGCAGTTACGTACCGGCATGAAAGTTTCTATTGATAACTTGACTGAATAAGGAGAAGAACGATGGCAAATATTTCAGAAACCAGTATAAACCGGCCCGTACTCTCGACAGTGATGATGCTGGTCATCCTCCTGTTCGGCTTTATCGGTTACCGGTTCCTTGGCGTCCGGGAGTTCCCGAGCGTAGACCAGCCGATTATCTCGGTCAACGTATCTTATCCCGGAGCGAACGCCGACGTGATCATGAACCAGATCACCGAGCCGTTAGAACAGAATATCAACGGTATCCCGGGTATCCGTTCATTGAGTAGCGTGAGTAGCCAAGGCAGCAGCCGTATCACGGTAGAGTTTGAGTTGTCCGTGGATATGGAGACGGCGGCGAACGATGTACGTGATAAGGTATCTCGTGCCCAACGCTACCTTCCCCGCGACTGCGACCCGCCTACGGTATCGAAAGCGGATGCCGATGCCTCCCCGATCATGCAGATCGCCATCCGAAGCAACAAACGCTCGTTGATGGAGTTGAGCGAGATCGCCGAGCTAACGGTGAAAGAGCGCTTGCAGACCATCGAGAACGTGAGTGGCGTGGATATCTGGGGACAAAAACGGTATTCCATGCGTCTATGGCTGGACCCAATCAAGATGGCGGGTTACGGAGTGACCCCGATGGACGTGAAAAACGCCGTCGATAACGAGAACGTGGAGCTTCCTTCCGGTAGTATCGAGGGAAATACGATCTCCTTATCCATACGTACCTTAGGATTGATGCATACCGCCAAGGAATTCAACGATTTAATTATCAAGGAAGACAACAACAACATCGTGCGCTTCAGCGATATCGGACGTGCGGAGGTAGCTCCCGAGGACTTGCGGAGCTTACTGAAGAAGAACGGCGAGCCGATGGTTATGACCGTTATCATCCCCCAACCGGGAGCCAACCATATCGAGATCGCCGACGAAGCCTACAAGCGTATCGAGCAATTACAAAAAGACCTGCCGGAAGATGTCACGATCGAGATGATGTATGACAACACCCGCTTTATCCGGGCCTCTATCGGCGAGGTACAACAGACGATCTACGAGGCTTTCCTCTTGGTCGTATTGATTATCTTCTTGTTCCTCCGTGACTGGCGGGTCACGCTGGTTCCTGTCGTCGTTATCCCCGTATCGTTGGTAGGAGCTTTCTTCGTGATGTATATCTCCGGATTCTCCGTCAACGTATTGACGATGTTGGCGGTCGTGCTCTCGGTCGGTCTGGTGGTAGACGACGCGATCGTGGTGGCGGAGAATATATATGTACGTATCGAGCAAGGCATGTCACCGAAAGAGGCGGGTATCGAAGGATCGAAAGAGATCTTCTTCGCCGTGGTATCTACCACGATCACCCTGATCTCCGTATTCTTGCCGATCGTGTTTATGGAAGGTATGACGGGGCGCTTATTCAAGGAGTTCAGTATCGTGATCGCCGGTTCGGTCGCTATCTCCTCGTTCGTGGCCCTTACGTTTACACCGATGTTGGCTACCAAGCTATTGAAGAGGAGAGAGAAGAAAAACTGGTTCTATCGGAAGACCGAGCCGTTCTTCGAGGGATTGAACACGATCTACGCCAAGTCGTTGAACGCATTCTTGAACCATAAGATATGGTCGATCCCTATCGTTATCCTTCTTTTCGGATCGATCGGGTACTTCTGGAAGAACATTCGTTCCGAGTTATCGCCTTTGGAGGACCGTTCCATGATCTCCGTGAATATGCGCGGGCCGGAAGGGGCTACCTTCGAGTTTATCCGCGACTACGCGGACCGTATCGAGCAAATAGCCGACTCCATCGCTCCCGAGAAGCAATCCATCATGACCCGCTCGTGGGAAGGAGGAGGTTCGCTAAACCTCATATTAAGCGATATCAAGGAACGGGAACGCTCGCAAATGGAGATCGCCGAGACCTTGTCGAAAGAAGTCCGCAAAGAGACCTTGGCCCGCGCCTTCGTACAACAGCAATCCACCTTCGGCGGACGCCGGGGCGGTATGCCTATCCAATACGTATTGCAGGCCCCGACCTTGGATAAACTGCAAGAGTTCCTGCCCACGTTTATGCAAAAGGTGAACGAGAGCCCGGTCTTCCAGATGGCGGACGTGAACTTGCGCTTCACCAAGCCGGAGGCACGTATCGAGATCGACCGGGATAAGGCTTCCTTATTGGGCGTCAGCACCCGCAACATCGCCCAGACCTTGCAATATGCGTTGAGCGGACAGCGTATGGGCTACTTCTATATGAATGGTAAGCAATACCAGATATTGGGCGAGATCAACCGCCAGCAACGAAATACCCCTGTCGATTTAAAATCGATCTATGTACGTAGTAACAATGGGGAAATGATCCAGTTGGATAACTTGGTTAAGGTTACGGAAAATGTGGCGCCGCCCCAATTGTATCGCTATAACCGTTTCGTATCGGCGACGGTTTCCAGTGGATTGAATAAGGGATATACGATCGGCGATGGTCTGGACGAGATGGACCGTATCGCCTCGGAGGTGCTGGATGGTAGCTTCCGTACCGCTCTTTCCGGCGAGTCGAAAGAGTTCCGTGAGAGTTCTTCCAGTTTGATGTTCGCCATGATCTTGGCCTTGTTGATGATTTATTTGGTGTTGGCCGCCCAGTTCGAGAGTTTCAAGGATCCGTTGGTAGTGATGTTCACCGTACCTTTGGCTATCGCCGGTGCGCTGATGTTCATGAGCTATTCGGGTATCACGATGAATATATTCAGCCAGATCGGTATCATTATGTTGATTGGTTTGGTGGCGAAGAACGGTATCTTGATCGTAGAGTTCGCCAATCAGCGGCAAGAGTCGGGACTTAGTTTGCCGGAAGCGATCCGCTCGTCCGCGACCCAGCGTCTGCGCCCGATCTTGATGACTAGCGTATCCACCATCCTCGGTTTGGTGCCATTGGTATACGCTACGGGCGAGGGTGCCCAAGGGCGTATCGCCATGGGTGTAGCGGTAGTAGGCGGAATGTTGGTATCGACCTTCTTGACCCTGTTTATCGTACCGGCCATGTATTCGTTTATATCCACCAACCGAAAAAAGAACATTACTGAATAATAAATAAACACATGAATAAGTACCTATATACATTACTATTGGCCTTCTCTTCCCTCTTTATGGCGGAGGCGCAGCAACTATTCGATCTGAAACGGTGTATCGAAACCGGATTAGAGCAGAACTACTCCATCCGTATCATTCGTAACGAGCAACAGATCAGCGACAATAACGCCACCCCCGGAAACGCCGGTTATCTGCCTACCGTAGATATGAGCGGCGGATTCAGCGGAAATATCAATAACAACCGTAACAGCCTGCAAGACGGATCGATCGAGAAGGCGAATGGTATAAACAGCGAGACGGGTAACGTCGGACTAAACGTTAACTGGACGGTTTTCGACGGTTTCGGTATCCAAGCCGAATACTCTCGCTTGAAAGAATTACAGCGAATGGGAGAATTGAACACCCGCATGACCATCGAGGATTTCGTAGCCAACCTTTCCAGCGAGTACTACAACCTGATCCGGCAGAAAATCCGTTTGCGTAACCTCCGTTCCACCTTGGACCTTTCCAAGGAGCGTCTACGGATCGTGGAGGAAAGGTATTATATCGGCTCCATGTCCCGTCTGGACTTGCAACAGGCTCAAGTGGACTTCAACTCGGATAGCTCCAAGGTATTAAACCAATTGGAGGTCGTGCATACCTCCCGTATCCGCCTGAACGAGTTAATGGCATTAAATAATGTGGAGGAGGAAATCCAGATCAAGGACTCCTTGATCTACCCGAACCCGTTCCTCGACGAGGTAGATCTATGGAAGAATACCCTCGAAGCCAACGCCTCACTCCTGATCGCCCAAAAGAACCAGACGTTGTCTGAGCTTGATTATAAAAAGGTAAAAAGCCGCTATTATCCCTATGTCAAGCTAAACGCAGGCTACGGCTACACGGCAAACTGGACGGAAGTGGGCAATTACGACCTCCAACAACGGCTGGGGCTTAATTACGGCGTGACCATCGGTATGAGCCTCTTCGACGGTTTCAACCGGAAACGTGAGCAACGCAACGCCCGCATCCAAATCGAGAACCAGCAATTGCGCATCCAAGAACTGGAACTTGCCCTGCGTGCGGACATGAGCAACTTCTGGATGGCCTATAAAAACAACCTCGACCTATGGAGCCTAGAGAAAGAGAACCTCGTAGCCGCCCAAGAGAACTACCGGATCGCCATCGACCGCTATAAACTCGGCGAGTTGTCTGGTATCGAATTGCGTGAGGCGCAAAACAGTCTACTGGAAGCGGAGGAGCGTCTTTCCGTGGCGGAATATTCCACCAAGATCTGTGAGATCTCGCTGCTTCAGTTAAGCGGACAGATATTAACCTATATCCGTCCCGAGCCGGAGAAAGCCAGTTTCTAGGATAAAGGCCAGTGCCACGCCTATGGCACAAGTTATTATAACTCCGTTTAAAGACTAGAGGCTTATGCTAATTGCGTTTTTTTATGTAAGTTCGCGGCAAATGGCAAGGTCATCATTGCCTAACGACAAAAGGAAATGCAAATACTACCAAAGGTTGCGAGATCGTAAAACGGGAATCCATCCGGCCCAAGCATGGCGCCTTATTATTCCGTTTGACAAACTATTTCAAGTCCAAGAATATCCTCCAGATAGGAACCACGATGGGGTTGTCTACCTTATATCTAACCTCCTATGCCACGGGATTGAGATGTATCGCCTTGGAAAATGTACCGGAATTCGCCACGATCGCCCGTCAAGCATTCGCTAAAGAGGGACGTAATCCCATCGATTTGCGTATCGGTAATTATAAGGACTTGCTTCCCCAAGCCTTAAATGACATAAATAGCTTAGATTTTGTTTTTTTCAACACTTTATATGAACAACATAACAACCTCTGGCTGTTTAATGAATGTATGAAATACGCGCACAACGACACGGTATTCGTTTTTGAGGGAATCAAGGCGAGCCGTAAGATGCGTGAACTTTGGGAAGAGATCTGCGCATGTCCGGAAGTGACGGTCACCTTAGATCTTTACTCGCTAGGGATTGTCTTGTTCAACAAGAAATTGCACAAACGAGATTATATTGTTTATTTTTAGGATTCAAAACAAGTCAGATATGAAGAAGAGTATTATCTATACCAGAACAGGCGATAAAGGAACCACTTCACTGGTAGGTGGACAACGCGTGTCGAAAGCGCACGATCGGATCGAGAGCTATGGCACCGTAGATGAGCTGAACTCCTTTATCGGATTATTAATCACGGCCTTGAATGATGAGAAAGATACTGATTTCTTATCATTCATCCAGCATAAGCTATTCACGATCGGTTCTTACCTAGCCACGGATCAAGCGACCACGGAATTGAAAATCGAGAGCAAGGTAACGCCCGAGAGCATCGAGCGTATCGAGCGGGAGATAGACCGTCTGGATAACGAGCTGCCGAAAATGCATGCGTTCATCCTACCGGGAGGATGCCGCTCGGCCGCCCTCGCACATGTTTGCCGCACCGTTTGCCGTCGTGCCGAGCGACAAATCTATCGCTTGGCCGAGAATTGCCCCGTTGAGGAGCCTGTATTGATATTTATGAACCGTTTATCGGATTATTTCTTCGTTCTGGCACGAAAAGAATGCATAAATAATAACGGTAAAGAAATTATTTGGGATTATACTTGCGTATAATAAATAAAGTCATATTTTCGCGGAAAAATAGAGAACCAAATCGCTTCGGCGGTTATTAATACTTGACAGCTATGTATTGGACATTAGAGTTAGCTTCAAAATTGGAAGACGCACCCTGGCCTGCGACTAAGGATGAACTTATTGACTATGCACAACGTTCTGGTGCGCCATTAGAAGTGATTGAGAATTTGCAGGAAATGGAAGATGAAGGCGAGATTTACGAATGCATGGAAGACATCTGGCCGGATTATCCAAGTAAAGAAGACTTCTTCTTCAACGAGGAAGAATACTAGTTCAATTGAGAATTGGAAATTGAAAATTAAGAAATAGAAGAACGAGGTGGCGGACGATCGAGCTCCCCTGCCTCGTTGTTTTTTTGTGAAAATACAATTTATCCGGATTTGCTGCGTTTGTAGTTACAACGTGAAGTGAATGTTTAAATGAGAAGACGTCTTCTTTCGATCTTGATCCTTTTGTGTACTTGTGCGGGAATCGTACGGGCGCAATATGACGCACGCTTAAGTCAATACTTCATGGCGAAACCGTATTATAACCCGGCCGTGGCCGGAGCTACGGAGGACTTGAATATATTGGCTCTCGCCCGCTTGGAAATGATCGGCGTACATGGGGCACCCAAGTCGTTCTTCATTACCGCGGATATGCCACTCGCTTTAGGCAAGACGAATCACGGTGTCGGATTGGTTGTATTTACCGAGGCAATCGGGCTTTTCCAGAATACGCATGTAGGGGCGCAATACGCCTATAAGTATAAATTATTCGGGGGAGTCTTGAGCGGAGGATTACAAATCGGCTTAGTCAACCAGTCGTTCGACGGAACCAAGGTGATAAAGGTTGAGTCCGAGTACCATCAAGAGACCGACGCAGCCATCCCCGTAGAGCAGGTCAGCGGCATGGGGTTGGATATGAACTTCGGTATTTACTATACCCATAAACGGTTTTACGCCGGGTTTGGCATGACGCATATCACCCAACCGGAGCTTCAACTGGACGAGAACGCCTATACCTATATAGGTCGTTCACTTAATTTAATGGGTGGATACAATATTCAATTAAAGAATCCGTTGATAGAATTACAGCCCTCGGTGTTCTTGCTGACAGACATGCAAAGTTTTCATGCGGATATTACCGCTAGGCTGGAATATAATAAGATGTTTAATGGTGGTTTTTCCTATCGGGTGAATGAATCGGTGGGCATCATGTTCGGCGTAAAGCTAGGTCGTTTCCATGCGGGTTACGCCTTTGATTTCCCGACCACGGCCCTAGGCCGGGCAAGTAGCGGTAGCCACGAGCTATGTGTCAAGTATGCCTTAAAGCTGAACAAGACGAAGACAGGGAAAAATAGACATAAAAGTGTACGTATATTATAGTATATGAAAAAAGTATTATTAGTACTTGTAACGGTAGCCTTGCTTACCTCCTGCGGTAAATCTCTCCGGAGTGCCGGCGGTGAGGTGACAGGTGTCAGATCGGTAGCGTTCAATGAACCTGCGCCGTATGGAATGGTCTTGGTTAAAAGAGGTTCGTTCGAGATGGGTCCCGCCGACAAGGATTCCTTGTGGGGAATCATGCCGGAGACGAAAGGGGTCTCTTTCGACGCGTTCTGGATGGATCAGACAGAGGTAACGAACGCCAAATATCGCCAGTTCGTTTATTATGTGAGAGACTCTATTATCCGTGAACGCTTGGCGGACCCGGCTTATGGAGGCAACGATCTGTTCAAGATCACGGAAGACCGTTACGGGGAGCCTGTCACTCCGCATTTGGACTGGAACCGTCCGATTCCTTGGAGACGGGCGAACGAGGATGAGCAACGTGCGATAGAAAGTGTCTATTACACGAATCCCGTTACCGGAGAGAAAGGTTTGGACCCTAAACAAATGATCTATAAATACGAGTGGTACGACTATACCGCCGCCGCCCTCCGCAAGAATCAATTGAACCCGGCGGACCGGGTTCGTAATACGGATATTCAGGTAGATCCGAACGAGGTAGTCATGATCTCCAAGGACACCGCTTACATCGATGATGAAGGACGTGTAATCAACGAGACGATCACCCGCCCGTTAAGCAGCGAATGGGATTTCTTGAATACCCGTATCGTCAATATCTACCCGGACGAGAATTGCTGGGTGAACGATTTCAAGAATGCGTACAACGAGCCATATACCCGTATGTATTTCTCTCATCCGGGTTACGATGATTATCCTGTAGTCGGTGTTTCTTGGGAACAAGCGACTGCCTTCTGCGTATGGCGTACGAATTTATACAAAGAATCCTTGAGCTTGCCACCGGGACAATTGGTAGAGCCATTCCGTCTTCCGTCCGAAGGAGAATGGGAATATGCCGCCCGTACAGGTAAGAACGAGAATAAGTTCCCTTGGTCTACCGACGAGCTTCAAGACAGCAAAGGTTGTTTCTTGGGTAACTTCAAGCCGGGTAAAGGTAATTATACGGAGGATGGCCATTTGATTACGTCTCGTGTAGGCTCTTTCGCCCCGAATGAGTTCGGGCTATACGATATGGCAGGAAACGTGGCGGAATGGACCTCAACGTCTTACTCCGAGTCTGGCCCGAGCCAAATGAGCGACATGAACCCGGATCTGCGTTACAACGCCGCCAAGAACGATCCCTACGCCATGAAAAAGAAAGTAGTGCGAGGAGGTTCTTGGAAAGATGTCTCACAATTTATCCGTTCGGACATGCGTACTTTCGAGTTCCAGAACGAGAGCCGTTCTTACATCGGTTTCCGTTGCGCACGTACCCAAATAGGATTCTCTCGCTCCAAGGGAAAGAAATAAGCGGGAATTATAAATTTAAAGTTTTGAATCATTTAAGACAATAATACGACGATGGGAAAATATAGAAGATATAAAAACAGACTGGAGATGTTCCTCTCCAGCGAAAGAGGAAAACGAGTATTGAACTTCCTGTATAGTTGGGGTGCGTCCATCGTAATCCTCGGTGCGTTATTTAAGTTATTACATATACCATACGCTAACCAAATCCTGTTCGTGGCGATGATCACCGAGTCTATCGTATTCTTTATCTCGGCGTTCGAGCATCCGAACAAGGAGTATCATTGGGAAGATGTTTTCCCCGTATTGAAATCAAAGAACCCGATGGATCGTCCGGATTTCACCGGTACGCCGATCTCAACCATGATCAATTCTACGGATAATGTAGAAGACGATGAGATAGCCGGGGGAATAAATATCGGTTCGGCAGCGTCTAAGGCGAACGCGCAAAGAGGTGGTTCCTTGAATATCGCAGGTAATCTGGACGTGACGGAAGAAGATACCAAGAACTTATCCGAGAGCATCAAGAAATTAAGCGGAGCGGCCGAGCAAATTTCCAAGATGGCGGAATTGACGGAAGCTACCCAAAAATATCTGGAGCAATTATCTGGCATGTCTGAGAACATGGAGCGTTTCAGCCAAGTGACTAATTCGCTTACGAACGTATCCGATACACTGTTGAACTCTTATAAGAGTATCACGGATAATTCCGATGGCATCAACCAAAACTCCCGTGGTTACGTACACCAGATGGAACAATTGAACCGTAATGTATCCGGATTGAATACCATCTATGAGATCCAGTTGAAGAGTATCAGTTCGCAGATCGAATCTATCGAACACATCAATAGTGGCTTGAATCGTATCCGTGAGATGTATGACGGATCGGTGGTAGATAGTTCCGTATTCCGTAACGAGACGGAAAAGATGACTCGCCAACTGGCCGAATTGAACCAAGTATACAGTCGTTTATTGCAAGCGATGACCGTGAATATGGGTTATCAGCAGCCACAACAGCCCAGTTACCAACAGCAATATCAGCAACCCTATGGTTACCAACAGCAACAACAGGCTCCGTATACAAACAACCCAATGAAGTAAAGAAATATGGCAGGAATATCAAATAATCCCAATTCTCCCCGTCAGCGGATGATCAACCTGATGTATCTGGTGTTCATCGCCATGATGGCACTGAACGTGTCGTCGGAGGTGCTGGATGGTTTTGAGTTGGTGGAAGGTAGCTTGCGAACCTCTATCGATAACTCCTCCCGCCGAAACAAGATTGTAGCGGACGAGATGGAAGCTTATTACCAAGAGAATCCCCAGAAAGTGGGTGAGTGGGCATTGAAGGCCCGTGAGGTGAAAAGAGCCTCAGATAGCCTCTATACGTATATACAAGATTTAAAGATCCGTATCGCTAAGGTAGCTGATGGCGAGAATGCCAACGTAAACAGCATCGAGCATAAGGATGATTTGGAAGCCGCCTCCCGTGTAATGCTCTCTCCTGTAAGCGGAGAAGGTAAAAAGCTGAGAGCGGAAATCGATAAGTATCGTATCTGGATGGGCGGCTTTATCGAAGATTCGGCGAAGACTGCCGTATTGGAGGCGAACCTAAGCACGACTCCCCCTCATAAAGCGGGGATCAATACCCGTACTTGGGAAGAGGCCTTGTTCGAGAATATGCCGGTAGCGGCGGCTGTTACCCTGTTAACAAAAATGCAAAGTGACGTTCGCTACGCCGAAGGTGAGGTCTTATCGAACTTATTGAATAGCGTAGACGTTGGCGATTACCGTGTGAACCAGATCACGGCGCAGGTAATCCCGGAAAGCCAGATCGTAATGCGAGGAAGCCAGTACAAGGCGAATATCGTATTATCGGCGGTAGACTCTACGAAACGTCCTACGATCTATGTAAACGGAAAAGAATTACCTTACGAGAATAAAGGAGTCTTCACGGTGAATACCGGAGCTGCCGGGACATTCCCGATCAAAGGTTATATCGAGATGCCGAATAGCGACGGCAGCATCATGCGCCGGGATTTCGAGAGCGAGTATTTCGTGACCGAGCCGACAGCTACCGTGGCCCCGACATTGATGAACGTATTATATGCCGGTATCGCCAACCCGATGCGTATCGCCGTCCCGGGTGTACCGAGCGGTAATGTGACAGCTACCATGACGAACGGCACATTAACCCGCAGCAAGGATGGTTGGGAAGCCCGCCCGTCTAAAGTAGGGACGGAAGCCGTGATCACGGTCAACGCTCGCATGGCGGATGGCCGGAACATAGAGATGGCAAAGACTACCTTCCGCGTGCGTGCCCTCCCCGATCCCCTACCTTATATCGAGTATAAGGATCAAAACGGTAACGTCCGTAAGTTCAAGGGAGGTATGATCGCCAAACGTAGTTTGGTAGAGGCTGACGGTATTCTGGCCGCTATCGACGATGATTTGCTAAATGTAAAATATACGGTATTACGTTTTGAGCTGACTTTCTTCGACTCCATGGGTAACGCTATCCCGGAAGTGGCCGAAGGAACCAACTTCTCGCAACGTCAGAAAAACTATATCCGCAATTTAAGTAAGGGTAAACGTTTTTATATCACCCGTGTAGTTGCGAAAGGTCCGGACGGTATCGAACGTACCATACCGACTATCGAAGTAATCGTAAATTAAGATTCGCAGTATGAAACATCTGTATTACATAGCCGCTTTGGCCGCCACTTTTTTAACAGCGATGCCTCTTCATGCGCAAGAAGAAGTTGAGAACGAAGCTACGCAGCAACAACAAACGCGTCGCCGTTCGCCTCAAGCCAGCCGTGGGGAAAGAAACGATAAGAAAGATACCGGTTTTTGACGAAGCCCATTTGATCAACTTCAAGGATTTGCTGGATCGCTTCTACATCCTTTATGAGGAGATACCGGGGAGAGCGGGTGAGGAACCGACTTTCGTAATCAATGAAAGCGATATACCTGCAGCCGACGTGCGGTCTTACTATGTAAAAGAAGCATGGTATTTCGACCAGAATAATTCCGCTTTTGATGTCAAGATATTGGCGATTTGCCCGATCCTTACCTCTACAGGTGATATGGGAGAGACAACCATGCCTATGTTCTGGCTGCCTTACGAGAACATACGTCCGTATATCAGCAATTCATACATCATGACGTCTAATATGAATAACGCCATGACTTTTACGATGGATGACTATTTCCGTCGCCGGATGTTCGAGGGGGATATCATCAAGACCCAAAACTTGATGAATCTGCCATTGCAGGCGTATTGCCCGACACCGGATTCCTTAAAGAACGAGCAAGCTCGTATCGAAGGTCAATTAACCAGCTTTGAGAAATCACTCTGGTATCAACCGGATACGACTCAAGTAGCGGTAGACAGCAAAGCCGCGAAGAAAGCAGCCAAGAGAAGTGCCCGGAAAGACAAAGGCTCCACCAAGGAGGCCGCTCCAGAGAAAGCTGCTAAAGTAAAAGCGCCGAAAGCAGAGAAATCTGCCCCTGTGCGCAGTGTACGACGCAGAAGATAAAAAGAAGCACATATGCCTGTCATAGAGTAGAATCTATGATAGCTAAGAGAGCCTAATCTATGATAGGAAAGAGAACCTCGTCTCTGCCTTGCCATAGATTAGGCTCTCTTACATATTTCTACTTAGAACCTACCCATGTCCATTTATGCCAAATACCTTCCAACGGCCCATGTTTATGTCTTTCTGCCCACCATTTACAGAAGCGTACTTGCAAGAAGAAAAAGACGATACCGATGAACATACTGACCGTATAACCGCAGTAAGGAGCCAAATTCAAGCCGATCGGGAAATAGATCAACGCACCGAAAAAGGATTGCGACACGTAATTCGTCAAACTCATCTTCCCATACGAGCGCAAGACGGAAGTGAAACGCCTAAAGCCCTCCCATTGGTACAAACCCGCAGGTCTGTACATACCGGCCGGCACCAACAGCCCAGAGCAAACTAGCCTTTTGTCCTAACGTCACGTTCTGCCAGATGAAATTCCATAAATCCCCCCGCTTGGTGTGCTCCGCCATCTCTGAGTACATCTCCCCTACTCCTAAATTGGGTAATTGGTAATCCGGATTAAACAGGCTAGCGATATAATGATACCACTCCACCGGCTGCAATAAAAAGATAATAGCCGTTATCAAGACAGCCTTATCGCTCCATTTACGCACGATAAACAAAACAACGCCCACGATCGCATACAGCAGCAAAACATCGCCTGCCGGATAAAAAGCGGCGTTCAACGTAGCGAAGATCGTCAACAGCAGTAATCTCCAAAGGAAGCGGTAACCGAAGTCTTTTCCCTTCGCCTGCTGGTTCGAATACTGTATATAAAAGGTAAAACCAAATAACAAGGCAAAGATAGAATACGATTTCCCGGCAAACAAAGCGAATACCACCGTAAACACGCCTTCATTCAATACGTTCAACCATCCCGGCAGCGTAGCCGGGTCCGGATAGACCGGATAGATAAAATGTTCCACATTATGCACTAATAAGATTGCCAAGACAGCGAATCCACGTAGCGCATCCACCACCTCTACACGAGGTGACTTAGAGATTGTTGTTTGTTGCATACTATTTATTTGCTATTTGTTGTTTCTGTTAACCATGCTACCTTTTGATTGGACTCATGCGGTTGGCCGATAATATCCGCATAAAGTTCCGGACGACGGGCATTTCGGTAACGATATCCTCCAGCCTGTCTCAATTTCTCAGGGATAGCCGTAGCGATCACGAAATCATCACCCAGTTTACGGCATTCCGCCACGATATCGCCGAAAGGATCCAGAATCATCGAGCAACCGTTCTTGATCTCATTATAATCACGCCCGATCGGATTGGAGAATACCACATATACCGCATTGTCGTACGCCCTAGCGGGAAGCCATTTCATAAGCCAAGCACGTCCCTTCAGGCCATCGAACTCCTGTCGCAAGGAAGTCGGGTCGTTTGCCCGGTTCTCCCATAACATAGGATTTATCAAACCAGCCCCGGGGCGAGGGGAAGGGGTACACATCGTCACGTGAGGCATGAAAATGATATCCGCCCCTAATAAGGCCGTGGCACGGACATTCTCTATGATATTATTATCGTAGCAAATCAATATGCCACATTTCCATCCCTTGATCTCAAAAACCACATATTGATCGCCCGGCAAGATATTCGGATTAATAAACGGATGTAGCTTGCGGTACTTTGCCTTCAAGCCATTGCCATCCACGCAAACTTGCGCTTTATAGATGCGATCCCCATCCCGCTCAAAGAATCCGGCCAGTAGCGTGACGCCAAACTCTTTGGCGATGGCGATCAAGGCTTGCGTACTCTCCCCCGTGGGGATCGGTTCGGCAATAGCCAACAATTCCTTGCGAGACAAGTCCTTGGCAAACGTATATCCACAAACCGAGCATTCGTGGAAAGCCACTACATCCGCTCCCTCTACCGACGCTTTCCGGCACATCTCCCGGATGATAGAAAGATTATACACTTTATCGTTATCCCGTGTCTCGAACTGCACGGTGGCGATTTTCAATGGTTCCATGATATTTTGATTTAATTGGTTTATATATTTTTCGACTAGATTCGCAAAGATAACAATAATATACTACTTTTGCGGGATAACTTTTTCTACCGATCATGAATATCAGACAAACACGACAAGAAGATCTGGCCGAGATAATGGCTATGTACGATTATGCACGCAGGTTCATGCAAGAGCATGGCAACGGCAATCAATGGATCAATGGATATCCTTCCGAGGAATTGATCTCCAACGAGATCAAGGCCAGCCATAGTTTCGTATGCGAAAATGAGCAGGGCGAGTTAGTGGGGACCTTTTGTTACATCGAGGGAATCGACCCTACTTACCTAAAGATCTATGAAGGCGAATGGCTGAACGATGA
>PPYF01438040.1_pt1 | contig 14760 bp, 10 predicted proteins | sample 1559871 | NCBI WGS metagenome assembly PPYF01 (sample SAMN08240021, study PRJNA423297) | Human gut metagenome, whole genome shotgun sequencing project. | reverse complement strand
TTTGCTTGATGGCAGGATTTTTCTGCAAGCCTTTGTTTCTTCTGGCAGGCATTGCTCTGGCAGGGTATCTGTGGATTGATAAACGATATTTGAGATGTCCCAAATGTGGTGGATTTGAAAATCTGGACAGACTGTTTTATGCAAGGAATCATCTGTATCACTGCCGGCATTGTGGAGAACTCATCAAAATCAAAACAAAGTGACGGGAGAGCTTACAGCGCAAATCGGTCTGAAAAGCACAGTGGAGATAGATGGCATATTTTACTTTTACCAAAATCACCCAAAAGGACCGTCAGGAGGCAAATGCCCCTCATTTGAGGATTGAAAAAAGGAGAAGAAAATGGTAAGATAAATAAAAGTAATGTTGAATAGAGGGGAGATTGGATGAAAAAAATTTTGCGCTTCCTTACCCAAAGGGTGGTGCTGACGGCACTGCTGATTCTGATTCAGGCGCTTTTGCTGTTCGGTATCATCTGGAAGCTGAACAACTACTTCATTTACTTTTATGCCTTCAGTGTGCTGCTCAGCCTCCTGCTGACTTTGCGCATCATTAACAACAAGAGTAATCCTGCCTTCAAGATTGCATGGCTTATTCCCATCCTGTTGTTCCCGGTGCTGGGCGGACTGGTCTACCTGGTGTTCGGCTCGGACAGAACCGGTAAATACATCCGAAACAAGATGGGCAGAATCGAAAAAGAGATGCAGGACGGTATCAGCAAGGCAAACGAACGTTCGGGGATTGAAAAAATGCCGCCGGATGTGGTCAATCAGTCGCACTATATCTCCAACAGCGCACACTGTCCGCCTTACAAGAACACAACGGTGGAGTATCTGCCGATGGGTGAGGTCAAGTTTGAACGGATGGTGCAGGAGCTAAAGAAAGCCAAGCGTTATATCTTCATGGAATACTTCATCATTCAGGAAGGCACCATGTGGAACACCATTCTGGATGTGCTGGAGGAAAAGGCGAAGGAGGGCGTGGATGTCCGTGTCATCTATGACGATATGGGCTGCATCCTGACCCTGCCGACCGGATATGAAAAGACCCTGCGGGAAAAGGGGATCCAGTGCCAGATTTTTAACCCCTTCATCCCAATCTTGTCCAGCCATTTTAACACCCGTGACCACCGCAAGATCTGTGTCATCGACGGTAACGTCGGCTTTACCGGCGGCATCAACCTTGCCGATGAATATATCAACGGCTATGAAAAGCATGGACACTGGAAGGATACCGCCATCCTGTTGAAAGGAGAAGCGGTGTTCAGCCTGACCACCATGTTCCTGTCGATGTGGGACTACCTGATTAAAAAAGAGGGCGAGGACTACGCTGCCTACTACCCGGACAGCTGGGACGAGAATGCACAGGGTATCGTCCAGCCGTTTGCAGATAACCCGTTGGATGACGAAGCGGTGGGAGAAACGGTCTACCTCAACCTCATCAACAAAGCAAAACGTTATGTATACATCACGACCCCATACCTCATTTTGAGCAACGAGATGGTGACTGCGATGAACACCGCAGCAAAAAGCGGTGTCGATGTTCGCATCATCACCCCGCACGTGCCGGATAAATGGTATGTGCACGCAGTATCCCGCAGCTACTACGAGATGCTGGTGGAAGCCGGTGTAAAAATTTATGAGTACACCCCTGGTTTTGTTCATGCAAAAACCTTTGTGGTGGATGACGAGTACGCGGTGGTCGGCACCATCAATCTGGACTACCGCAGCCTCTACCTGCACTTTGAGTGCGCTGCCTGGATGTACAAGGCATCCTGCGTGACCGATGTGCGGGACGACTTTTTAAAGACCCAGCAGATGAGCCAGGAGATTACCCTGGAAGAGTGCAGAAACATCTCCATCCCGCGCAGACTGGGACGTTCGGTCCTGCGTGTGCTGGCACCATTGATGTAACAAAGCAAAAGCAGGTAAGGAAACAAGAGTTTCCTTACCTGCTTTTTATGTTGCCCTTCGTCAGCTAAAACAGCTTGGTCAGATAGTCGGACAGAGCGGAGCTGTCGGTAAAATCAAAAAAGTCGTCGGCTTCAAAGCAAATGGTGCGACTGGGTGTGCTGCTTCCCAGCATCCCGATGCGCAGCAGCTCATAATCCTCTCGGGTCAGCTCGTTGGCGCCTGCCTGCATCCCATCCAGATAAGTTTCTGTGCCGTTAGCGTTGGTGGAGTACAGTCCGTCCTGCACCACTGCGCCGTCCTCCAGGCGAATAAAGCTTTCTTCCGTTTCAGTTCCCATCTCTCCTGCGTGGGTGATGACCGCTTTGTGATAGAGGACGGTTCCCTGACCGTTTTGATAGATGGAAAATTCCAGCTCAGGGGAGGGGTTGGACACCGAAAAGCTGCCCAGCTCTTCGATGGAATCACCCAAGCGGTAGACGATGCCCTGATAGCGCAGATAGTCGTCGTATAAGAAAATCAGTTCATCAGCGCCGTCGCCGTCCAAATCCGCTAAAAAGGCGCGTCCCATCTGCTCGCTCATCACCACATCGTCGGCAAGTTCATTCCATTTTGTAGCCCAGACCTCTGCAAAATCGTCGATCAGCTGTGAAGTAGAAGCCGCTTCTTCACTGTTTGGAGCCGCAGATTCCGTTTCGGTTAAAGCAGATTGCTGCTCCTGTTGCGGCTTGGAAGAGCAGCCTGCCAGAGCAACCAGCAGCGCAGCGCACAGCAACAGGGAAAGAGATTTATTCAAATATGTTCGCATTATCATCCCTCCAGATGGAAATTTCTTTGGTATGATTTTATTATACCATATCCGTTCGGTGAAAAAAACAGAAGAAGGATGAACAAACTATTGTTTTTTCTCCCGCTCCAAAATCATGCAGCTCAAAGCAGGCAGCAAAATAAAGCCGCCGTTGCAGGCAGGGAAGGATTCGTCGGCAAGGTTGTGGGAAAGCAGCAGACGACAGTCTGCAATCTTGTCGGAAGGGTAGCGGTACTCCCGATTGGAGAGATTGAGCAGCAGAATCAATTCCGTGCCCGCGCTGTCCCGCCGCGCCAGCGAAAAGATTTCAGGTTGAGTCTGTCCCATATCCAGCCAGGAAAAGTAAGCGCTGTTGTAGTCCTGCTCCCACAGGGCAGGATGTGTTTGATAGAGAAAATCCAGTTGCTGCACAAATCGGAAAAACTGCCGGTGGGCAGGGTAGTCCAGCAGGTTCCAGCCAAGCTGTTTTTCCTCGTCCCATTCCTTAAATTCCGCCAGCTCATTGCCCATGAAGGAGAGCTTTTTGCCGGGATGAAAATAAAAGTATGCATACAAACAGTACAGCTGGTCAAACTTTTCTTCGTAGCTTCCCCAAAGCTTGTCGATGATAGTCTTTTTGCCGTGTACCACCTCGTCGTGGGAAAAGGGGAGGAGGAACAGGTCGTTATAAAAATAGCTCATCGAGAAGAGCAGCTGGTTTTTGTGCGCCGCGCGCTGCTCAAACGGAGTGGCAAAGTAATCAAGGGTGTCGTGCATCCAGCCCAGGTCCCACTTGTAGTCAAAGCCAAGCCCGCCATAAACCACCGGAGCGGTGACTTTGATGAAGTCGCTGGAATCCTCGGCAATCAGCATCACCTGTGGGTGGTTTTGGGACATGGCATAGTTGGTAGTGCGCAAAAACCAAAGCCCGGGCTCATTGAGTCCATCCTCCTTCCTGCCGTTGTGGTAGATGAGGTTGGAGACCGCATCATAGCGAATCCCGTCAAAGTGGTAGACCGAACACCAGAAATCCAGCGAGGAGCGCAGAAAGCTGAGGACGTGCGGCTTGGTGAAATCGAACAGCGCGCTTCCCCATTGGCTGAATCGGGCGTTCGGGTCGTTCGGCTCATACAGGCAGGAGCCGTCGAACTGCAAAAGAGCGTGGCTGTCCAGCACAAAGTGGGTGGGCACAAAATCCAAAATCACTCCGATGCCCACCTGGTGGCAGCGGTCGATGAACTGCATCAGCTGGACAGGGGAGCCGTAGCGGCTGGTGGCGCTGAAATAGCCGGACACCTGATATCCCCACGAGGCGTCCAGAGGATGTTCGGTGAGCGGAAGCAGCTCGATGTGGGTGTAGCCCATCTGCTGCACATACTCGATCAGCGGCTGTGCCAACTCATCGTAGGAGTAAAAGCGTTCGCTGTCCGCTTTGTCCTTGACCCGCCAGGAACCGGCGTGCAGCTCATAGATGTTCATGGGACGGTTATAGTTTTTCTCCCGCTGCGCCATATAAGCCTCGTCCTGCCAGCGGTATCCCTCCAGAAAGCGGATGACCGAGGCAGTGCCCGGGCGCAGCTCGCTGCCAAAGGCAAAGGGGTCGGCGCGGTCCATGAGCTGCCCGTCCGCTGTGGTGATTTGGTATTTATACATCTGACCCTCCTGCGGTTCGGAAGAGGTGAGGGTCCAAACCCCGCAGTCGAGCCGCTGCATCTGCCAAGGCTGCCAGCGGTTAAATGTACCAATGAGGGCGACATTTTGCGCATAGGGAGCATAGACAGAGAAACGGACTTTGCGTATCCCGTCTTCCCATACGGGGTGTGCGCCAAACTGCCGGTAGCCGTGTGAGCTGTCACCGCGCAGATAGTTGAGAAGAGAATCCATGTTCATGCTGACACCTTTCTCCATCGGGGAAATAAGTTCCCGCTGCGATGGACGCGTTTTCTTTATTATATCGGATTTGCCGACAAAAGCAAAGAAAGAATTGCGAAATAAAAAATTATCGACAATCTTTTGTCAACCTATTGCAAAAATTATAGAGATGTTGCATAATAGAAGCAGGAAAATCCAAAAGGTTTTCCAACAAGTGTATTTTAGAAAGTGAGGCAGGAAATATGAGGATCGGAAGCGTTAGGGAAATTAAGAAATTTGAGTACCGTGTTGGTCTGACTCCAGATAACGTAAAAAGCTATGTCAACGCAGGACACCAGGTTTATATCGAGCGCAATGCCGGTGTTGGCTCGGGATTTATGACAGAAGACTATGTCAAAGCAGGAGCCACCATTTTGGAAACCGCACGAGAGGTCTGGGAAACTGCCGAAATGATTGTCAAGGTAAAAGAACCGCTTCCTGATGAATACCAGTATTTCCGCAAGGGTCAGATCATCTATACCTATCTGCATCTGGCAGCAGACCGCGCCTTGACCGATGCCATGCTGTCTTCGGGTGTTTCCGGTGTTGCTTATGAAACACTGGCGGACAAAAACGGCTATCTGCCGCTGCTGGCGCCGATGAGCCAGATTGCGGGTAGACTGAGCGTGCAGGAAGGCGCCAAATATCTGGAAAAACTTTACGGCGGCTCGGGCGTGCTGCTTTCCGGTGTGCCGGGTACTCCAAGAGCCAATGTCGTCATCTTAGGCGGCGGCAGTGTCGGTACCAACGCCTGCAAAATCGCAGTCGGCATGGGAGCCAACGTCACCATCATGGACATCAACATCCATCGGCTGGAATATCTGGACGACATCTTTGGCGCACGAGTGCAGACCCTCTACTCCAACGATGTCAACGTAGAAAATGCTTTGAAGACAGCGGACTTGGTGGTGGGTGCTGTGCTGATTCCGGGCAAAAAGGCGCCGAAGATTATCCGCCGTTCCTACCTGCGCGAGATGCGCCCGGGTTCGGTCATTGTGGACGTTGCCGTTGACCAGGGCGGATGCTGTGAAACGACCCAGATGACCTATCACGACGACCCAATCTACAAGGTGGACGGTGTCGTTCACTACTGTGTAGGCAATATGCCGGGCGCAGTTCCAAGGACCTCGACCATCGCACTGACCAATGCGACACTGGGCTTTGGTCTGCTGCTGGCAGAGCATGGCCTGGAGGAAGCCTGCCACAGGGACGAACGGCTCTACTCGGCAGTCAACACCTATGACGGCAAGATTACCTACGAAAACGTTGCGCTGAGCTTCAAGATGCCTTATACCAACATTCGGGAATGCTTCTAATTTTCTTCCTTTGCATAACAACGACCGCCGGCAGATTTGTCTGTCGGCGGTTTTTATATTTTATGCACCCTTCATCCACTGTCGAATTCGTTCGCCGTCCTGCCAACCGAGCTGATAGAGCGACTGGATGGCATCCTTGTTCTTGGCTAGGGTATCCACACCCATCGTGTCACAGGGTTCGACAATCAGCAGTCGACCCTCCTGCTGATACTGTTTGGCGCGGGCAACACAGGCGTTGTAGCGCTCGGCGCGGGTGCGCAGCTGATGGGCAGAGGCGGGAAATTCCCGTTCGATCATGCGGGCAATCAGCTGGTCTTTGCGGGAGGAACGGGGAATATCGCTGGGTTTGGTGAGCAGCAGGACGACACGGTCACAACCAAGGTCAAACGCCTTTTGGATGGGGACCGGGTCTGCCAGCGCACCGTCGTAGTACAGCACACCGTCGAGCAAAAACGGACGATTGACCCCCGGCAGACAGGAGGATGCCATGAAGATGCGGTAGTCATCCTGCCGGATGTCCTCCTTGGTGAAATATCTTGGCTTGCCGGACACCGCTTCCTCTGCCACCACCCAAAACTGTGCCGGATGGTGCAGGAGGCTGGAATAGTTGAGCGCATTTTCTCCGTCCTGATTGCTCAAGGTAGCGTAGATGTATTCCAAATCGACGTAGGAATGGGTGTGGAAAAAATTGTGCAAGCTCATGTATTCCTTCCGAAATGCGTAATCGTGGTAGAAGAACAGGTTGCGCCCCATCTGACCGGACAGATAGGATGCAAGATTGGCGCTTCCGGCAGAAACACCGATGCAAAGGTCAAATTGGATGTTTTCTTTCAGGCATCGGTCCAGCACACCCGAGGCATAGACGCCGCGCATTCCGCCGCCAACATCCACAACAGCTGTTTTCATCTTTTTTTCCTCCCGTTTTCCAATAATATTTTCAGTATACTTCTTTTCCTCACAAAAATATACAGACAAATCGGTCAAAATGCCCAGCTTGTGCGGCAAAAGAAGGGAAAACGGATGTAATTCTCTAACCGGAAAGAAGAAATCTGCCGCACTTTTTGCAGCATAGAAAACAGGGAAAGGCAAATGCTGTTTGAGTATAGAGGGAAAATATGTTATACTTATCTTTACCTCAAACGGACAGTTTGTGGTATTTGTGGGACAGCAAAGTAAAGGAATTTAAGATGTGGTCTTTATTTGTTCACAAAATCAGTCTATAATGAGAACCATGGTGAGGAAAGATACGACCTGAGAAGAAAGGATGTTTTTATAATAGATGAATCCGAATATGCTTTGTTCAAAATGTAAAAAAAGAATGGCGGTCGTTTTTGTTACCCGCATGGAGGGTGATAAACCGATCAACGAAGGACTTTGTATCAAGTGTGCCAAAGAGATGAACATTAAGCCGGTCACCGACCTGCTGGATAAAATGGGCATCACCGATGAGCAGCTGGATGCAATGGATGACCAGATGGCAGGGTTGATCGACAGCTTTGGCGACAGCTTTGACATGGGCGGTGCGCAGTCGATGCCGTTCATGCAGATGTTCAATATGCCGGCTCAACAGGAGGAGCCGGAGGATGAGTCGGAGCTGGATGGCGACTATGCCGGCGGCGAGCTGGAAAGCTATGAGCAGGAAGAAGCAGACGGCGTACAGCAGGAGGACAGACGCTCCTCAAAGGAAAAGCGTCAGCAGGAAAAGGAACGCAAAAAGTACAAGTTCCTGTCCGCTCACTGTGAAAACCTGACCCAAAAGGCAAAGGACGGCAAGATCGACCACATCGTCGGCAGGGATAAAGAGATCGAGAGAGTCATCCAAATCCTCAATAGACGAACCAAAAACAACCCTTGCCTGATCGGGGAACCCGGCGTCGGCAAGACTGCGATTGCAGAAGGCATTGCGCAGAAGCTGGCAGAGGGAAATGTTCCGGCTATGTTGCAGGGCAAGGAGCTGTACCTGCTGGATATGACCTCGCTGGTAGCGGGGACCCAGTTCCGCGGGCAGTTTGAAAGCCGCGTCAAGGGACTGCTTGACGACGTGCGCAAGGTGGGCAACGCCATCCTGTTCATTGACGAGGTACACAGTCTGGTGGGCGCCGGCGATTCGGAAGGCTCGATGAATGCGGCAAACATCCTCAAACCAGCGCTTTCCCGCGGAGAGATTCAGGTCATCGGTGCAACCACCTTCGACGAATACCGCAAGCACATTGAGAAGGATGCTGCGCTCGAACGCCGCTTCCAGCCGGTCAAGGTGGACCAGCCGACCATCGAGCAGACGGTTGAGGTGCTCAAGGGCATCAAAAAATATTACGAGCAGTTCCATCGGGTCACAGTGACCGATGAGATTGCCCGCCGCGCGGTGCTGTATTCGGAGCGGTACATCAACGACCGCTTTTTGCCGGATAAAGCCATCGACCTGCTGGACGAGGCGTGCTCCTGCGCCAACCTGCGCAACAAGGTACTGGCACAGTATGATGAATACAACCGTCAGATCGGCGTTTATCAGAAGGTGATCGAGCGGGAGGAGCAGAAGGAACAGGACATCGACTATGAAAAGCTGGCAGAAAATAAGGCAAAGGTTCTACAGCTTCAGGGACAGGCGGACAGCCTGCGGGAAGAAGCGCTGGGCGAAAAGGTGACCGACGAGGATTTGGCAAAGGTCATCGAGCTGTGGACCGGCATCCCCGCAAGCAAGATTCAGGAATCGGAGATGCAGCGGGTGGCAAATCTGGAGCAGGCGCTGCAAAAACGCATCATCGGGCAGGACGAAGCCATCCGCTTGGTCAGCGCAGCTGTCAGACGTTCCCGCGTACAGATCAGCAAAAAGCGCCGTCCGGCTTCCTTCATCTTTGTAGGACCGACCGGTGTCGGCAAGACCGAGCTGGTCAAAGCGCTGTCGGAGGAGCTGTTCGACCAGCAGAATCCGCTGATTCGTCTGGATATGTCCGAATTTATGGAAAAGCACAGCGTGGCACGCATTATCGGTGCGCCTCCCGGCTATGTGGGATATGACGAGGCAGGACAACTGACCGAAAAGGTCAGAAGACGCCCTTATTCGGTCGTCCTGTTCGACGAGATTGAAAAGGCACACCCGGACGTTATGAACATTCTGCTGCAAATTCTGGATGAAGGCAAGATCACCGATGCACAGGGAAGAATCGTTTCCTTTGAAAGCACCGTCATCATCATGACCTCTAACTGCGGCAGCGAACAGCGTTCCTCCTCGCTGGGCTTCAACAAGAGCGTTTCCGATATTGCCCGCGACCGGGTAATGCAGTCGCTTTCGGAATTTTTGCGCCCGGAATTTTTGGGCAGGGTGGACGAGATTGTCGTCTTTAACCAGTTGACCGAGCAGGACTTTGTCAGCATCGCAGCCCTGATGCTGGGAGAGCTCAAGGAGCCTTTGGCAGAAAAAGGCATCACCCTGCTGTGGGAGCAGCAGGCACTGGAGCTGCTGGCAAAGAAGGCACACGGCAAGCAGGGCGGCGCCAGAGATTTGCGCCGTCTGATCCGCAAAGAGGTGGAGGACAAGATTTGTTCTCTACTGGTGGAACGCTACCAGTGTCAGCCGGCAGGCATCAGCGTCGGTGTGAAAGAGGACAACATCGTTTTGAACGTGCTGGATTAATACACGCAGCGGGGACAGATAATCTTCTGTCCCCGCTTTTCTTTTTCTGCTCTAAAAGATGGTAGAAATGTTCACATTTTTTTGCTACACTGAAAAGAATCGAATGGCAGATACTCCGCTTATCAGGCAAAAAAGGAGAGAACCGCTGCCAAACGTAAAATCGTTGGAAGAACTTGACAGGTGTAGACATTGTGTGCTATTCTGATTCCATACGATGCAAACTTTTGGTTGTGTTCGTTCAGATTAAAAAGGGAGGTCAGAGGATGGCAGCGATCATCAAGATCGAAAATCTGTACAAGGTCTACTCTGTGGGAAAAGAAAAGGTGGTCGCCTTAGGCGGTATCAATCTGCAAATTGAAAAAGGACAGATCTGCTGTATCCTGGGAACCTCCGGTTCGGGCAAATCGACCCTGCTCAATCAGCTGGCAGGTCTGGAAAAACCCAGCAAAGGGCGGGTGCTGATCGGCGGGGTGAACATCTCTACCTTGAACGAAGGGCAGCTGGCAAAGTTTCGGCAAAAAAATATCGGCTTTATTTTCCAGTCCTACAACCTGCTGCAATCCTACAGTGCGCTGGAAAACGTCGCGATGCCGCTGATGTTTCGGGGGATTCCTAAGGGTTTGCGCAACCGTCGGGCAAAGATGATTCTCAAGCAGGTGGGACTGGACAAACGGATGTCCCACAAGCCGGCGCAGATGTCGGGCGGTCAGCAGCAGCGTGTGGGTATTGCCCGCGCCTTTGTTTCCAAGCCGAAAATTGTTTTTGCCGATGAGCCGACCGGCAACCTGGACACCCGCACCACCAAAGAGGTCATGGAGCTGATGGTTCGGCTGTGCCGCAAGAACAATCAGACACTGGTGCTGGTTACTCACGACCGCGAGCTGGCGCTGTATGCCGACCGCATCATCACACTGATCGACGGCAAGGTGGTGGACGACCGCCCGAATCAGTCGATTGCGCAGGCGGCAGCAGAAGAGGTTCAGCCGCAGGAGCAGGAGGAGGGAGCGCACGATTTTGTAATCCCAATCCTCGGCAAAGAAAAGCAGGAAGAGAACAACACAAAAACCAGCACCGAGCAGGTGGCAAACGAGCTGCTGCCCGACCAGCTGCAAAAGGCAGCGCCAACGGAGCAACAGACGGTGCAGCCGCAGAAAACAGAAAGGGAAGATGGGGAGTAAAGATGAAACAGAAGAAGATTGTGCGGGCAGTGTGCCTGTTTTTGGCGATCCTGATGGTCGTAAGCGTGATGGGCAGTGTGCTGGTCACCATGGCAAGCGCGGCGACCGTAAAAAGAAAGAACACCGTCTATACGGCGCGTCAGCCTGATCTGACCTTTTATGACATCGACGGAAATCTGCTGGGGACCTTCTCCCATTCGGCAAAATCGGATTTGATTGGTTTTAACAGCACCCGCGTCATCTATAAGGATGAGGAAGGGCAGGAGATTGAAACCAACTACGGCAGGGTGGATGTGACCCTGCACCTGAGCGACGGGACCGGCAAATACTCCACCATGACCCAAACGCGGGAGGATTCCTACTATCTGCGCTACAACATGGGTTCCACCACAGGGGAGGCGTTTTCCAACCGCATCACCTGCTCCAAAGGAAGCGATGACGTCATTGATTTGGACATCGAGCTGCCCAATGTGGTCTTTCGCGACTCCAACGAGATGAAGATGAATGTGATTTTTCAGTATCCGTCGGTGCGGACCTCGACCTCCGGCAAAAAGACCAATGTTGTAAAAACCCGCACCACAGCGGTCAATTTTACCTTCACCAAGGCAAAGCTCGATTTGACGGTGACCAAGCCCAATAATCCTCTGACTGACGACGAGAAGGACAAGGAGAAGGATAAGACCCTTTCCGGCACCATCCGTGAGTACAATTCGGACGGAACACTGGTCAACAAGCAGAGCGGAAGCTACAACGAACAGGATACAGAAAAACCGGAAACAGAGGACGGAGAGAACCAACAGGACCAGCAAAATCCAAACAACCCGGACGGCGAAAACAATAACAACAATAATAACGAAAACAATAATAACGGAAACAATAATAACGGAAACAATAATAACAATGGAACCGGCGGGAATAACGAGAATAATAACAACGGCAACAACGGCGATACCGACAAGCCGGATACCCCGGAAAATGCCCTGTTTGAAACACCGTATCTGCTGTTGCAGGAGTTTTCCACCGGCGGCTATGACCAGGTGGCAGCCGGCAGCGAATTCCCGTTGACCTTTCTCTGCCGCAACACCAGCCAGCAGATTGACTTGGAAAATATCATCCTCAAGGTAGCGCCCAGCGAGGGCTTGCAGATTGTGGACGGGACCAATGTCTTTTTCCTGCCGATTGTCAACAAGAGCGATACCTTTGAAAAGACGGTCAACATCGCAGTGCTGCCCAATGCCGAGGCAAAATCCCACGCCATCGACATTTCGATGAGTTATGAGTATGTCCTCAACGGTGCAAGACAGAAGGGCGAGATGACCCAGCAGGTGGCGGTGCAGACAATGCAGCCGGACCGCTTCAGCGCAGACCCGGTTTCCGACCTGCTGGAGACGACCGTTGGAGAAGAAATCTACATCACCGGAAAGTATGTCAATAAAAGCCGCGGCGAAATCTACAACCTTTCGGCAACACTGGTCGGCGATTTTAACGGAGCCGGCAAGATTGAGCACGTCGGAAATGTAGCGGCAGGCGCATCGGGTGAGGTGGAATTTTCCTTTACACCGGATACAGCCGGACCGCTCAAAGGCGAGATTGCTTACAGCTATGAGGATGCCGCAGGCATGGTCCGCAGCGTCAGCGTGCCTTTCTCCACCACCATTACAGAAGCTACCATGGACGACATGATGACCGGTATGGGCATGGGTGGCGAGATGGACACAGATGGAATGGAGCCGCCGGTGGAAGAGCCGCAGGGATTCTGGGCACAGCTTAAAAACCCGAACAGCTGGCAGATGTGGGCAGTTGTCGGTGGCGGCTGTGTAATCATTATCCTCGTTGTCGTATCGGTCATCAAACGCAAAAAAGCGGCGGCAGAATTCGAGGACGACGATGAAACTGTTTGATTTGATTTCCATGACCTTTCGAAATCTTCTGCGACGCAAGGCGCGTACCCTGCTGACCATGACCGGCGTTGTGGTGGGCACCTGCGCTATCGTCGTGATGATTTCGCTGGGTCTTGCAATGACCCAGGCGATGGAGGAATCGCTGGCTCAGATGGGGGATTTGACCCAAATCACCATCCAGAACTACGGCAGCTCCCAGGACCTCAAGCTCAACGATGAAGTCGTTTCCAAGGTCCAAAAGTTGGAAGGGGTGGTGGCAGTCACCCCGATGGCAAGCGCCTCCAACCTGAATATGATGGCGTATGCCGGACGAAACGACCGCTATCAGATGTATCTGTACAACGTCATGGGTGTTTACCCCGAGGCGCTGCCCTACTTTGGCTATCAGGTGCAGGAGGGAGAAATGCTGACCTCCAGCCCTGCGCCCAAAAAGACAGCTTATATGATGTTTGGCGGAGAGTCAGCATATGAATTTGAGGACAGCAAGCGCAGCTGGCGCAACAACCGCGTCTATGCAACACCCGACGAAAACGGCAAGATGCCGGACCCGTTTGTCGACCCAATGAACGATAAAATCACCCTCAGGCTGCAAGCGAGGGAGTTCGACGAAAACGGCAAGCCGAAGTATCCCGAGGTGACAAGGGATGTTCACGTCACCGGCGTGCTGGTGTCGGATAACAGTGTCGGCTGGGAAACCAGCTACTATTGCTTTATGGACATCCGCGAGCTGCGGGAGCTGGAAAAGGAATACAAGAGGGTCAACAAGATTCGCGACGACAAAAACAGCGACAACAATAACGGACTGGAAAACTACCAGCAGGTCAAGGTCAAGGTGTCGGACATCGACTTGGTGTCGCAGGTGGACCAGGCGATCAAAGAAATGGGTTTTGAAACCTACTCTCTGGATTCGGTGCGCGAGCCGATGCAGAAGCAGATGCAGCAGCAACAGCTGTTTTTGGGCAGCCTGGCTGCTATCTCTCTCTTGGTTGCTGCCATCGGTATCACCAACACAATGATCATGTCCATCTACGAACGCACCCGTGAAATCGGCGTTATGAAGGTGCTGGGCTGTCGGGTCGGCAATATCCGCGCTGTCTTTTTGATGGAGGCGGGATTGATTGGCTTTGGCGGCGGTCTGGCAGGAGTGGGCATCAGCCTGCTGATTTCCAAGCTGCTCAACTATCTTTCGATGAACGGCGGCATGGGTGCAGATGGCGGAGGAATGCTGTCCGGTATGATGGGCGGCATGGGTGGAATGGCTTCGGGTTCGCAGCTTTCCATCATTCCGGGCTGGCTGATTGTCGCGGCGATTGCGTTTGCCACCGTGATTGGGCTGATTTCCGGCTTTTATCCTGCTAACCGTGCAGTCAAAATTTCCGCACTGGAAGCAATCAAGCATGAATGATATAAACAAAGGTCCTGTGGGGAGCAATTTCCTCACGGGACCTTTTCTTTACAAGCGGGAGAAAACTAGCTATAATAAAAGAAAAAACAAAGGAGGAATTTTATATGATCGAATCCTGTATCACCTTTTTGCCGGTGAGCGATTTAAAAAGAACCGTCCAATTTTATACCGAGGTGATAAGGCTTACACTCTGGAAGGATATGGGCAGCTGTGTCATCCTCGACTGCGGCAAGGGCTACTGGGGATTTTGCCAGTATGAGGACGGCAGACCGCTTGCCACCGGTGCCTGTATGTCGCTCAACTGCACCGACTGTGCAGAGGTGGACGAGCAGTACCAGCGGCTGACCGCACTGGGTATCACAACACAGGGAAAGCCAGCCCGCCATCCAAAGTTTCCGGTCTACTCCTTCTTCTTTTCCGACCCGGATGGCTACCTGCTGGAATTCCAGAAGATTGTAGATGATGCACAGTAGTCTTTTCATTCCCGAACAGCCGCTCTCTTTGCTGGATACACTGGAGGCTGCCGGAGAGGAGTGCTGGGTGGTCGGCGGTTGTGTGCGGGACAGCCTGATGGGAAAAACACCCTCCGACTGGGATATGACCACCAGCGCCACCCCTCAGCGGATGCAGCAGATTTTCAGCGACCGCTCGCTGCTGCTGGCAGGGGTAGAGCATGGAACGGTCGGCGTGATTTGGGATGGCAAGGTATATGAGATCACCACC
>PPYF01603021.1_pt1 | contig 14763 bp, 9 predicted proteins | sample 1559871 | NCBI WGS metagenome assembly PPYF01 (sample SAMN08240021, study PRJNA423297) | Human gut metagenome, whole genome shotgun sequencing project. | reverse complement strand
CAATCGGCAGCATGACGACCGGGAACGGCACGAACATGGCGGCGATGAAGAAGTAGTACAGGAAGCGGAAGAAGCGCTTGTCCATGTTGCGGGCCACGGCGTAGGCCACGAAGGTGTTGGTCAGCAGGGTGAGCACCACGGCGGCCACCGTGATGATCGCGGAGTTGAGCGCGGCCTTCGGGTAGTTGACCTTGGCGGAGGCGTCGGCGAAGTTGTGCCACTGCCACGAGGTGGGCAGGGCGAAGGTGCCGGCTTCGGCCGGAGTCTTCAGCGCGGTGACGATGGTGAAGTAGAGCGGGATCAGAATGGTCAGGCTCAGCACGGCCACGGCGGCGGTCAGCCACCAGTTGATCTTGTGGTCCCTGCGGAACTTGGCGGGCTTGCCGGACTTGGACGGGGTAACTGTTGCAGTAGTCATTTCTTATCCTCCCCTAAATCAGATCTGTTCCTGGCTGCGGGAGATGCGCAGCTGTACGAAGGCGATGATCGCCAGCACGATGAAGAAGAGCACGGCGTTTGCGGTCTGGTAGGCGTACTCGCCACCGGTCAGGCCACCCTTCCAGATGAGGTAGGTGACGGTTTCGGTGGAGGAGTTCGGACCGCCCTCGGTCAAGGCGACGACCTGATCGAAGGTGCCGAGCGCGTTCTTCATGGACAGCACGAGGTTGATGGTGAAGAACGGTCCGATCAGCGGGAATGTGATCTTCCAGAACTTCTGCCAGGCGTTGACGCCGTCGATGGCGGCGGCCTCGTAGATTTCGTCGTCGATGGTCTGCAGGCCGGCGAGGTAGATGAGTACCGAGTAGGCGATGCCCTGCCAGACGGCGAGGAAGACGATTGGGATCCAGCTGAGTTGCTCATTGGTCAACAGCGAGGTGGACAGCCACTTGATGCCCAGCGCCTTGCCGAGCTCGGGCAGCGGGTTCATGAAGATGTACTTGAACACGTAGCCGATGACCAGCACGGAGAGGGTGTAGGGGATGAAGAAGACGGCTCGGAAGCCATTCTTGAAGGCGATCTTCGAGTTCAGCAGCACCGACAGGAACAGGGCGATCACATTAATCAGCACCGTGATGAGAATGGCGATGAGGAACGTGAACAGGTAGGCGTGGCCCACGCGGTTGTCTTGGAAGAGGGCGATGTAGTTCTTCAGGCCGATGAACTTGTAATCGCCGTAGCCCTGCGAGTTGGTTGTCCCATTCGGTCTGCATCTGGTTCAGGAAGCGGTCGGTGTTGCCGGAGGTCACCATGGTCTGCAGGTAGCCGCCGATGTTGATGGACGAAGGAATGTAGTGGTCGCAGAAGTCGGCCAGTCGGTTTTCCTCGAAGAACGGGCGCACGGTTTCCAGCGCATCGTTGCCGAAGTAGGTGTCCTTCAGCGGCGTGATGGCGGACTGGGCGTCGGCGTAGGCGTCAAGCTGATCCTTCTGCATGAGGAACTCGACGAGCTTCATCGCTTCCTTGGGGTGCTTGGTGTTCGCACCGATGGTGAGCATCACGTCGTCGCCGGCGGTGAGGATCTGCTCGCTGGCGTCATCGGTGGCCGGCATCTGGGCGAAACCAAGTTCGATATCGGGGTTGATCAGCAGGATCTGCGGGATGGCGTAGGTGCCGAGCGGGATGATCGCGGCCTTGCCTTGGGCGAAGTTCTGCGTGCCCTGCTGGTAGGTGACGCCGGTGTCCGCAGTGGAGTAGGTGAAGAGCTCGGATTCCTTCTCGACTGCGGTCTTCCACAGTTCCTGGAACGTGGTCTTGCCTTGCTTGAGCTCGGTGTACTTCGACTCGGGAACCAGCGTGCCGGTCAGGGAGGCGAGCGGTGCCTGGGTGGTCCAGGCGTCGGCCACGGAACCCTGCAGCGGGTTGATGCCGGCGTCCTTGAAGGTGTTGAGCATATCGGTGAACTCGCTCCAGGTGGTCGGCGGATTCTCCGGGTCAAGGCCAACCTTGCGGAACAGAGCCTTGTTGTAGATGTAGCCGGAGGCGTTACCCGCGAAGGGCAGGCCATACAGGCGCTTCTTGGAGGAATCGGTGGTCTGCACCAGATTCTTGGCGATCTGCACCATGCCGGGGTTGAGGGTGTCCACAATGGGTTCATCGGTGAAGTCGTAGAACACACCGGAGGCGGCGAAGTTGCCGAAGCTGATGTCGCCGTTGAAGGTGATCACGTCCGGCACACGATTCTTGACGAAACGGGTGCGCAGATCGGTCTGGGCGTTGGCGGAGTTGTTGATGTTGACCTTGATGGTCGGGTTCTGCTTCTCAAAGTCGGCGACCATGGACTTGAACTGGTCGGCGGCCTCGGACTTGAACTGGAAGAAATCCAGCGTGACGGTGCCTGCGGTGCTGGAGCCGCAGCCTGCCAGGCCGAACCCGACGGCGATCGCGCACATCACGGCGGCGGTGCGCACGGCCAGACGCTTCAGTCTAGGCGTTGCATGTGGGGAATCGGACAGCATAATTGTTGACTCCTTTATCTTTCTTTTCCTCCGGCTTCGGTGCCGGCGGTTCTTCCACTTTCCAAGGTAACGGTTCGGCCATTTCATTCCCAGCGCCAGCGAGCCCACTTGCGCAAGCAACAAAAAGCGCGGTATTTTGTGATTAACGCAATAAATACAGCGAAGGGGCTTGCATGTCTGATGTCAACGCGATTCCACAGTGGTTTTCCGGATCCGAGCATACGCATCGCGTGGCGGCGGCAATTGCCCAATACGGGCCGATAGCCCGCACTACGTTGGCACAGATGCTGGGACTGAGCCAAGGGGCCTTGTCCCGCATCACCAGCGATCTGATCTACGCCGGGGTGATCGAGGAGCTTCCGGCCGAGGCCGGCCCGTCAGGCAAGCTGCCCGAGCGATTCACGCCAAGGGAAAGTTCGGATCGTCGCGGACGCCCGCAGACTTCGCTGGTGTTGTGTTCGAACGCACGCACCTTCATTGGTGTCAAGGTTCATGGGATGTCGATTGTGGCCGCTGCGGTGAACGCGCATGGCGAGGTGGTGTCCGGCCGGCACGAGATGCCGATCGGGGCGGATCAGTCGGCTGAGTATGTGGTGTCGGCCATCACGCGGCTGGTGCGCGAATGTTCCGCCGATATCGCCTCTTCCGGACTACCCTCCCCCACTGCGGTGGGCGTTGCGGTAGGTGGGCATGTGGTCGACGATTCGATTGTGACGTTCGCGCCGTTCCTGCATTGGGACGGGGCCACGGACTTGGGGACGATGGTCACAGAGGCGACCGGCCTGCCGTGCGGGGTGTTCAATGATATCGATTCTCTGCTGGTGGATGCCTCCTGGTTCGGGCCGGGTGTCGGCGTGGATATGTTCGCCGTGGTGACCATCGGCGTGGGTGTTGGTTATTCGCTGGCCGTGAACGGCAAGCCAGTGCAGTACCCGGATAAGAGCTATGGTCTGGTGGGCCACGTGCTTATCGATCCGGAGGGGCCGCGCTGCACCAGCGGACATATCGGCTGTTCACAATGCTTGACTGACGATTCAATCGCCGAACAGTACTCTGCGATTGTGGGTCGCGCGGTCAGTTTTGAGGACTTTGCGCGCGATGCCAAGGAACGCGTGCCGCAGGCCACGCAGTTGGTGAACCGGACGTGTTTCCGGTTGGGATCGCTGGTGGCTACGGTGGCGAATATCGCGATGCCCGGGCATGTGATGATTGCCGGGGAGTCCGCGTTTTTGGCCAAGCTCGGCACCGATTCGCTACGTGACGGCATTCGTTTCTACCGTCACAGCCAGACCCAGCCGGTCAAGTTCACGATTATGAACCACGACTGGCAGCTCTGGGCCAAAGCCGCCGCCAGTCGCGTGATTGTGAAGCATATTGGGTAGGCCGTTCTTGGCTCCCCTCAGAGAGGGGAGCCAAGAACGTTGCTTCGCCACAGTTACTCCGCCACGACCAGCAATTACGGACTTGCCTATCGGCAAGGCTCAATCCCACCTTCGCTCAGCTGTCGCTTCGCTCAGGCCGTGGCTACTGACAGCCTACTAGGCTGTCAGCTTAACGCCACAGCCTTGAGCAATACTGCCTGCTGGGGGTGGAGGGACGGGGGACGAATGCCGTAGCGCTGCAGGGCTTCGCCGGTCAGGACTACGCCTTCCTCGTTCCACCAGCCGAGAGTGCTCTGGCCGTTGGTCAGACCGGTCAAATCCAAGCTCGGGTCAAGCGGGCTGACACGGTAGGTGCGCTCGGGGTCAAGTCCGGGCAGATGCACGGGCGCGGCCGGATAGGTCTGGCTGGTGGTCAGCTGGGTGAAGCGGTAGATGGCGGCGTCACGGTTCGGCATCACCATACCGTCCAGACGCACGGCCGGATCGTTGGAGTCGGCGTGCACGCAGGTGTCGATGGCGAACCAGTCGCGGTGCTTCTTGAATTCGGCCACCCACACGGCCAGCTTGGCGAGCGCCTCGTCCGGCTCCTTCAACAGGTTCCATTCGATGCCCATGTGACCGAAGAACGCCATGGCCATGCGCAGTTCCTGGCTGGTGGCGCGCTGGGTGGAGTGTGCGGGGCTGGCGCCCACGTGCTCGCCCATCATCGCCGGCGGCACCAGCAGCGAGGTGTAGCGCTGGATGTCCGCGCGCTCGACCGGGTCCACGCAGTCGGAGACCCAGATACGATCGGCGTGCTCCAGGATGCCAAGATCCACGCGGCCGCCACCAGAGGAGCAGCTTTCGATCTCAAGGCCCGGATGTGCGGTCTTGAGGCCCTTGAAGATGTTGTAGACGGCAAGGGTCTGCGCGTGCACGGCCGGGCGGCCGGAGCGGCGGGAACCGGGCTCGGTGACGAGCTTGTTGTGGTCCCACTTGATGTAGTCGATACCAAGCTCGCCGACAAGCTGGTCCATGCAGCCGTAGATGTAGTCGAACGCATCCGGATTGGTCAGATCGAGCACCTGCTGAGTGCGGCCCTGCAGCGGCAGTCGGCCAGCGGTGGGCGAGAGAATCCAATCAGGGTGGTTACGGGCCACATCGGAATCGGGGTTGACCATTTCCGGCTCGAACCACAAGCCGAATTCCATACCCTTGGCGTGCACGTAGTCGGCGAGCGCCTTCAGGGACTTCGGGCCATCGGGCCAGACGTCCTGCGCAATCTGCCAGTCACCGAGGCCGGAGGTGTCGTCGCGGCGGGAACCGAACCAGCCGTCGTCCACCACGAATCGTTCCACGCCGGAGTCGGCGGCCTTGTCGGCGAGCGCCTTCAGCGTATCGAAGTTGTGGTCGAAGTACACGGCTTCCCATGTGTTGAGGATCACCGGACGGCCGTGCGAGAACAGGCGCGGGTGCAGGGAGCGCACGTAGGAGTGGAATCGGGCGGCGATCTCGTTGAGACCATCGCCATAGGAGCCGAACAGCCACGGGGTGTCGTAGGAGTTCTGGCCTTCGCCAGGGCCAGCGAGCGTCACTTCGCCGCCGAACAGGAGTTCGCCGCCGCCGATCACGCCGGTTGTGTAGGGCAGACGTTCGGCGGACAGCACGGAGTTGCCGCTCCAGCCCACGTGCACCGAATAGGCGTCGCCATGCTCGAAGCCGAAACCGGGCACGCCGGCGGTCAGGAGCAGGGATGCGTCGAAGTCAGGGCGGCCGGCGAGCTGCGGCTTTTCGAAACGGCCGACGGTCAGCGGCTGGCGCTGCGGACTGCGTTCACGTAGATGGTGACCGGTGGTGGTGAGGATTTCGCCGGCGGATTCGGGCAGCGGGAAGCCGAGCTCGATCTTGCCGATCTCGAGCGGGGCTCCGGCGTCTGCACCGAACAGGTTGGTTACGGTGGCCTTCTGACGGACCAGGCCGCCGGGGAGCAGTTCGAGGTGCCATTCGACTTCCACGCCCTGCTCCTCATCGCGCGCGGTGACTATGACGCCGGGCACGCGGACCGGACCGGTGGCACGGGCATGGCCGGCCACATCGGTGTAGCTTTCGCCGGACACGGCATCGAGGGTGGCTTCCAGCACGCCGCCGGCCTCGATATTGGTCACGGTGAACTTGGGGAAGAGCTCGACGCCGGCGCGGCGCAGCACCACGCGCTGCTCGCCGATCCAGCTTTCGGCCTGGGTGGGCAGGATAGACGGCCAGGCGGTGTCGTCGAGCGCGCCGGACACGCGCTGCGGCTTCAGGGCGTCATAGGCGGCCAGCAGGGTGTCGGGCTTGGCCAGCGGGCGGCCCCAGTGGACGATGTGCGGCAGGTCGCTGCCGGCAAACACCAGACCGATCGCCACATTGGCGGCGGGCTGGGTCAGGTAGACGGCGGTGAGTGCGGTACCGTCAGCGGCGGCACCGGTGAAAGTCGAGGTGTTCTCGGCCATATTGTCTCCTTCGACGTGTGTGGATTTGCATTGCACTACTGGTTTCGATGGTAGAAGAAATGGAATATGTTGCCTTGGTGCCGCGTGTTGGTTGCGTGAGGTAAGTAATGCGTCCGTGTTTATCGCCGCTGGGCGAAGAAATCAGTCAGGATGGACTGACACTCGCCTTCCAGCACGCCGCCGTGCACTTCAGGACTATGGCCGATATGCGGATCGCGCGGAATATCCCAAATCGAACCGCATGCACCGAGCTTGGGATCCCAGGCACCGAACGCGATGGTGCCGATATGGGTCTGGATGCAGGCACCCGCGCACATCGGGCACGGCTCAAGTGTGACGGCCAGCGTGCAATCGGCGAGATTCCAAGCGCCCAAGGCTTGGGCCGCCTGACGCATGGCGATGATTTCGGCGTGGGCAAGCGGGTCGCCATCAGCCTCACGCGTGTTGTATCCGCGCCCGACAATCTGGCCGGCCGCATCCAGCACCACCGCACCAACCGGTACGTCACCAGCGGCTGCGGCCTGACCGGCCAGTTCCAGTGCGCAGCGCATCGCCTCGTCATATTCCATACCAACGAGTGTATGCCTTTTTCTCATATCGTCTCATGATGTGCATAATCGGCCGCAATCTTAACGTTTTCTTCATGGTTCCCATATACTTTTGGTGGAGAAAAAATACGAGAAGGCGGCAACATGGCGGTATTTGAGCTCATCCTATGCATCATTGCGGCGGTGGTGGTGAGCTCGTTTGCCAGTCGCTTCGTACCGAAGGTTTCCACACCGCTGGTCCAGATTGTGCTGGGCGTGCTGGTTACGTATCTGCCGTTTTTCCCGGATGCAACGCTCGACCCGGAACTGTTCATGGTGCTGTTTATCGCGCCATTGCTGTATTTGGAAGCCCACGAAATCGATAAGTCGGCGTTGCTGAAAACGCTGGATCTGAGCCTATCGCTGGCTATCGGACTGGCTATCGTCACGATGGCGGCGGTCGGATTCACTTTGCATGCCGTCTGGCCGTCCATCACCTTAGCCTCAGCCTTAGCACTCGGCGCGGCACTCGGCCCGACCGATGCGGTGGCCGTCAGCTCCCTCGGTAAAGAAGCCTCGCTGACGCAGCGTCAGCGCAGCGTGCTGAAAGGCGAATCACTCTTCAATGACGCTTCCGGCATCGTCGGCTTCCAGTTCGCTCTGGCCGCCGCCTTCACTGGAGAATTCGCCGTGGGGCAGGCCGCCGGCGAATTCGTGATCTCCTTCTTTGGCGGCACCTTATTTGGCCTGGTGATAGCAGCAGCGGCCAACTGGCTATTCGAGACCGTGCGATCCCTCGGCTGGGAAACCACTACCACACGTATTCTGATGGAACTGTTCCTGCCCTTCCTGCTGTATTTGGGCGCGGAGGAATTCAATGTGTCCGGCATTCTGTCGGTGGTGGCCGCTGGCCTGTTCATCCGATTCGACCGCACCGGCGTGGGGCCGAATGTGGCACGCACGAATATCGTTTCCACTTCAGTATGGGGTGTGCTGAGTTTCTCGCTCAACGGTGCGGTGTTCATTCTTCTGGGCATGCAGCTGCCGCGCGCCATGATGGCCAGCTGGTCTGACCCGTATATCAGCAATACCGCGCTGATCGGCATTATTCTGCTGGTCACTCTGGTGGTAATCGCGCTTCGATTCTTCTGGATTGCGGCCATGCTGCGCGTTGCGCGAGATACAATCTCCGGCCAGCGCCGCAAAATGACACCCGAACGCTGGCGCTCGGCCGCAGTGATGACCTTTGGCGGCCCCAAGGGAACCATCACGCTGTCATTGATGTTCACCATCCCGTATTACATTGCCGGCGGTGCGCCGTTCCCGATGCGTGACGAGCTGATTTTCATTGCGTCAGGCGTGATTATCGTGACCTTGCTGCTGGCCAACTTCCTGTTACCGCTATTGGCTCCGAACCGTGGCAAGGATCCCAGCGCGGAAATAATTCCGGTGACCATCGATGTGTTACGCGCCACGGTGGAGGAATTGACCGGACGCATCACGCCAGAGAATCGTCGTGCGATTCTGATGGTAATCGACCAGTACACCAAGCGCATCGGGCGATTGCAGCAGCGCATCGGCGATACCGATCCCCAGGGATTCGAGCAATTGCAGATCGAAGCGCTGCATTGGGAAAAGGAATTCGTGCGCGACCGGCTTGCCGACACCAAAGCACATCCGGCGGCGGATACGGCCACGCAAGAGCTGAACGTCGAAACCTGCGAGCGCATGCTTGACCAGATTATGAATACGTTGCGTCACACTTCCACTGATCCGACTTCGGGGCACGCGGTATCGCAGATTCGCGGTCGTGTACGCATGTTCCAGCGGCAGATGAGCAATTACGCCAAACGCACGGTGTCCAAGATTCGCCACACCACACCATTGGTGAGCGAGGACCAGATTTTCGCGCGCACCCGCGAACTGCAGGTCGAGGCGATTCATCATGTTATCGGCCGGCTTATTGACGAGATGGGCCAGGATACGTACAACACCGAGCATTGTTCGGCACTGTTGCTGGATTATCGTCGTGCCGAGGCTTCATTGCAGGCACGTCCGACCATGAGCGGCACTACGGAAACCATCACGCAGGTCGAGGACGTAAAGCGCGAGAGCTACGGTATCGAACTCGGTATGATTCAGGACATGTACGAAGCCGGCGACATCAACCGAGCCCAAGCCCGCTCCCTGAGGCGCAACATCTACGTTATGCAGGTCGATGCTGATTCCGGCATCTAGTTTCCCTGGCTCCCTTCTCTGAGGGGAGCCAAGTTGGGGATTGCTATTTCCGTATGATTCTCTTCAGTATGTGCAGTAGTGCTTGCAGTGCTCACTTCGCTCATGGGAGAACAGTCTATGACCGCGCCGGCCACAAGCGCCCTCGATGTCCGATTGCTGCGACGGCCGCGCCAATTCCAGTAATGGCGGCTGACTACAGCACGCCAGAGGTAATGTCGTTGTCAAGTAGCCACTGGCGTAAATCGGCGAACTCCTCAAGACTCACATTGTGATCCAGACCGTGGTAGCTCTTGGTTTTCAGCCACGTATGCTCTTCCAGCCAAGCGGCGGTGGCGAACAGTTCGTATTTTGGGATTACGCCATCGTTCTTGCCGTACGTATAGAACACGGGGATATCGTAATCGGCCAGGCGAGAGTCGGCGGGGGCCGTGCCGGGCACCTGACCGGGTGCGTTGAAGCCGGACAGGGAGACGACGGCCCGATACCGCTCGGGATTGATACGCAACAAATGCACGGCGACCAGCCCACCTTGCGAAAACCCAAGCGGCACCACGTCACGGTCGGCGGGAATGTTGTCGGCCACCCATCGGTCGACTGCTGTGGCGGCGGCATACGCGTCGTAGTCACGATCATCGCCGATAGGCAGGGCATCGTGGAACCACGCGTAGTTGCCGGGGTCGAGACTGCCCTCACGGGCCGGCGCGAGTGTCAGCGGCCCGCGCAATGCCACGAAATCGTTATATGGAGCGATGAGGCGCATGATGTCCGCCATGTCTTCTTCGCTGGATCCCCATCCGTGCAGGCACAGGAACAGCGGATGCGCGGCATGCTGGTCGAAGCCGCCGCGCGAGGTGACGCTGTGCTCCACGGTGAGTGGCTCGCCAAAACGTCCGGGCACAGTGGTGGATTCACGGCCGATCAGAGGCTGGCTGGCATTCGCTTCTTTGCTCATACCATTCCAATATAGAGGTCTTGCGCGCTGTGCGGAAAACGATGGACCATGATTTCAATCACATTGGGTAATCCGCGCCGAATCGCCTTGGGACTTTTCAAGGGATACCGGCAATCTGTCAGGCGTTACCGCTGTCTGCGGTATCTGCGGCTGCGGTGATTGTCTCAAGTTCGCCGCCCCACTGCTGCTGCAGTGCGGTCATCTTGCTGGCCTCGCCGAACACCATCCAGCGTTTGCCGTTCAGCAATCGCCAATCACCTTTCGTTTGCTCATTATCAGCGTATTGGCTCAGCAGTTCGGAAATCTTGCTTTCGATAGGTGCCCGGCTGATGGCTGCGGACGATTCCGATTCAAAGGATACGAAGGCCACTCTCGGATCAGTGCACATCTGTACGGTGGTGATGCCCGGCAAACCGCCCGTATCAAGCCCCTGCCATCCTTCTTTGCACGCGCCGGCAGCTTGTTCGATGCCTTGCTCCATCTGTGCGGTATCTTCGACGGGTGCCTTGTCGTTCGACTGCTGAATCAGTCCTTCCGGGAACAATACGCCCACGGCCACGCCGATAACCAAGCAAACTATGGCGCACACCAGTGCGATGATGCCGCCCGCGCCCACTCCCCCGTGAGTGGCGTACCGAGGCATGGTGACTCGCGCAGCGATGACCAGAATCAGGGTGATGCCGATAAGCACCGCCGCCGTCAACGCAATGTATCGTCCTGGCACTGCCGTCATAAAGGAAATGGCGTAAGGCGCGATCTCATGAACCGCCGAGGTGGCCGATACCACGACGGCTAGCAGTCCGCTGACAACGGCAAGTCTGCGGCACAATATCGACGTTGGGCTGCTGGCTTTTGTAGCGGCGAATCGCCGGCCGGCATCCCGCCTGGATGGGCGTCGATTCTGTGCACGACGTGAGCTGCGCGAATCGTCATACTGACCATCGCCGAAGAAATCGTAGTCCTCATCGTTGCGGGCCATCGGTGCCCCCTTCCTGCCGATTACACAGCTAGTGTACCGCTATGGCTTGGGAATGGCGGTCATTCGGGGGAATGATTCAGGGCACAAAAAGAACCCCGGCGGTTGCCCGCCGGGGAGAGAAAGGAGAGAGAAGAAGAAAGGGGGTTCAATTGTCGGGAACTGCTGCGGCTCCTGATCAGCTTTCCGCTGACATCTTTTATATAACCACTGCTTTCTGGGTCTACCTCTAAGTTTCTCTGAGAAAAACCTGAGAATACTTGCGATTGATGGACCGCGGAAGCGTGAGGAGCCTCTCACGTTTCCGCCCAAGGCGCTAGACTTGAAGGCAGTATTTATTTGCCCAAGGAGTTTTTCACATGCTGCTGTCCGACCGCGACATTCTCGCCGCACAGTCCGCAGGTCATATCTCACTTGATCCGTGGACCCCCGAAATGGTGCAGCCCGCTTCCATCGACGTGCGATTGGATCGGTACTTCCGTTTGTTCAATAACCACGCCTACACCTATGTCGATCCGGCGGAAAACCAAGGCGCGCTCACCGAACAGTTCGAGGTGGCTCCCGACGAACCGTGGATTTTGCACCCCGGCGAGTTCGCACTGGGTTCCACGTGGGAATACGTCAAGTTGGACCCGTCCATTGCCGCCCGTCTGGAAGGCAAGAGCTCACTGGGCCGATTGGGGATTCTCACCCATTCGACTGCGGGCTTCATTGACCCCGGTTTCGAGGGGCATATTACGCTTGAGCTGTCTAATGTGTCGACGTTGCCGGTCAAACTATGGCCTGGCATGAAAATCGGCCAGATGTGCTTCTTCCAGCTGAGCTCGCCCGCTGAGCACCCTTATGGCTCCAAGGGCACCGGCTCGCATTATCAGGGCCAGCGGGGTCCGACGCCGAGCCGTTCCTACGAGAATTTCTACCGCGCGCACATCGACGACTGAGCGTTGCGACGTACCATTCGGCCGGCGGATGCCGGCCATTTGCTTAATCCCAAGGAGATGTCATGACCAACAGCGATGGCGGGTTCCAGTTCGACTTCCAGCAGCCCGAAAAGCCGGTCAGGCCAACGGTTCCTCCGATTCCCGGGCAAGAGACGGCAGCATATAGCACAGAACCCACGGCACAAGCCACACCGGCTCTGCAGTTCCCGCAGTCTGTGCAGTCTGCGCAGCCCACACAGCCCACACAGTTTGTGCAGCCCGCGCAAGCAGCGTATGCCTCACAACCCACGCAAGCTGTGCCGACCGTACAAGCCGCTCAGCCGACGCAGCCCATCGATCCGGCCATGACGCAACCGTTCTCGCCGCAATTCCTGGCTGCGGTTGCCGCACAGGCACCACAGCCGGCGGCAGCCACGCAGCCAATAGTATCCGAAACACCAATCGCCGCTGCGCCCGGCCAGCAGCAATACGTTTGGGATCAGACGACGCAAAGCTTCCGCCCGGTGGAACCGACAGCGCCGGTGACGCCAGCAGCACCAGCGGCACCGGCGACATCGCCTGTTTCGGTAGCTTCAAACGCCGCGACACAGGCGTTCCAACCCAATCAGGCCGAGCAGCCTGCGGTAGATGCCGAGGCAACACAAGCGTTCCAGCCTGATCAGGTCATGGCAACACAGCCTTTCGAAGCTCAGGCCATGCCGAATGCCGAAACCGCGGCCACACAGGCATACGGCGCATCATCCACCGTATCCGGTGAGACCGTTGCCATGCCGGCAACGCAAGTAGCGTCTGCCGATGATGCTGCAGCCACACAGGTGTTCCAACCGGCCGCCCTGGCCGCTTCGGCACAGGCTCAGCCTGCTGTGATGCCTCCCTCCATTCCGTTGGATCAGGTCTCCGATGAGGACGATTCCGATGGCGCCGAGCCTCGTCACGGCGGTAGCGGCAAAAAGAACACCCGCAAAATCGTCGGCATTGCCGTAGCAGTAGTCGCCGTGATAGCGCTGGTTGTCGCCGGCCTGCTCTGGTGGCATTCCAACAGCAGCAAGGCGAGCCAAGCCGTGGCATTGGCCGAGTGCAAGGTAGCGGCCAAGCAGTACACGAATGCTCAGAAGAAGCTCACCACCGCCATATCCAATGGCCAAACCAGCGCGCAAACATCCACCAGCGATGTGGCCGATGCCAATACGCTCACCACGCTGAATCAGGCGTTGCAAGACGCCGGCAATCCGGCTGACACCGCCAAGTGCGATTCCAGCCTCAACGCCACTGAGTTGAAGTCTCACACTAAAGAGCTGCAGAATGATGCCAGCGACATGGCCGACAAGACGGATGCCATCAACAACGCGATCAAGGCCGTTAATACTTCAAAGGCGACGGCCGATACCAACACACTGAAATCGAACCTGAGCTCGGCTATTTCGCAGGCGCAGGGCACGCTGGATAATTCCGCGGGCAGTGTGGCCGATGAAAACACCCGCACCGCGCTGCAAAACGCCATCACCGAGGCCAATACGGTGATGAACGGGACCAGTCCGTCCGAATCCGACGTCAATAATGCGATTTCTAAACTGCAGAAGGCCGAGTCCGACGTCACCGCCTCGATGCAGGCCAAGCAGCAGGCAGATGCCGCCAAGCAAGCTCAGGAAGAGGCTCAGCAGAAGGCCGACCAAGAGGCACAGCAGAAGTCTCAAGACGAGTCCAACAATAGCGACAACAATAACGGCGGCGACAACTCCACCTCTACTGACGGCACCGACGGCAGCAACAACTGAGGTCTGCAGCGTTCTCCCGTTTCCCATGGGGCGGTAACTTCCCCATGGGGCGGTTAGCACATTTTCCTTTTTCGCGGAATAACGCCGTTTTCAGCGACCGCCCCATGAGGAACTCACCGCCCCATGGGATAGTTACCGCCCCATGAGGAGCCGTTTGGATATAGCAGTGGGCCGGGCTCTGAATACCAGAGCCCGGCCCACTGCTATATGCCCACAATCAGGGCTATTGCGATGGCTTAACGCTTGGCCATCGCGCGTAGCACAATCTTGCGCAGTTCGGAGGCAATCAGCACGATTGCGGCCAGGCAGATGCATTCCACCCAAGCCATCGGGCTCAATGCCACGGTGCCGAACGGACCGTTGAGGAACGGCACGTAAATCACCACGAGCTGCAGCGCCACGGACAAACCAATCGCACCCCATAGCCACTTGTTGGAGAACAGACCCACGAATGCGGACTGCAGATGCGAACGGGAGGACAGCGCGTTGAACAGCTGGGCAAACACCAGAATCGTGAAGCCCATCGTACGGGCCTCGGTCATCTGCGCTTCATGGCCGATGGCATCCACCGAGCGGTCGGTGAACAAGCCGCCGGACAGGTGCATGTCCATACCAATCAGCGTGACGATGGCCATGATGACGCCGATGTAGATGATGTCGCCCCACATGGAGGCGTCAATCACGCGGTCCGTCACCTTACGCGGTTTACGACCCATCACATCGTCGGTCTGCGGGTCCACGCCCATAGCCAACGCCGGCGCGGCATCGGTCAGCAGGTTGATCCACAGCAACTGTGTGGCGAGCAGCGGCACGGTGACGCCCACGGTTTCCGGCTGGCGGATGCCGAGGAAGCCGGCAAACACCACACCGAGGAACACGGTGAACACCTCACCCACATTGGAACTCAGCAGGTAGCGCAGGAACTTGCGGATGTTGTCGAAGATCACGCGACCCTCGCGTACGGCGGCCACGATGGTGGAGAAGTTGTCGTCCGCCAGAATCATCTTGGCGCTCTGCTTGGTCACTTCGGTGCCGGTGATGCCCA
>PPYF01438376.1_pt1 | contig 14772 bp, 30 predicted proteins | sample 1559871 | NCBI WGS metagenome assembly PPYF01 (sample SAMN08240021, study PRJNA423297) | Human gut metagenome, whole genome shotgun sequencing project. | reverse complement strand
TTTGCCCACATTTTGCCCACATTCTCGCGCGCCAGCATCTCACCCATGCGCTCCGACAGCTCGTCCAGATCATCATCGAAAAGGTCGGCGTACACGTCCAACGTCATGGCCGCGCTCTTGTGCCCCAACTGCCGTTGCACGGCCTTCACGTTCGCGCCCGCTCTGACCATGAGACTCGCGGCCGTGTGCCTCAGGTCATGGATTGTGAGGTGGCCGGGTATGCCGGCACGCCGCAGGCCGACCGACAGCCAACCGTCATCGCGGCTCGCATTACCCCACTCGCGTATCATCATGCCCTCGCGTCCCGGCTGTTCGAATAACAGGTCGCCGGGTTTCCGGTCTGCGCACAGTCTGCGCATGATCGGGTCCAGCACGACCGGGTACATGATGGCGCGGGCCTTGTAGGTCTTGGTGTCATCGGGGATGATGACGCCGCCCACCATCGGCGCGCTCACTCCTATATATATACGATGCTTTTCAAGATCGACGTCCATCACTCTCAGGGGTATGAGTTCGCCCCATCGCATGCCGCATAGTCCAAGCACGAGGACGAGGTCTCGTCTCCATGGGGTGACACTGCCTGCCAGCCGGTCAAGCTGTTCGGCGGTGAGATACACGTGCTTCTTCCTGCGCTTGCGTGGCAGTTCGATGCCCCTCGCGGGATTATCGGGGATTCGTCTGTCTCTCTTCGCATCGTCCAATATTCCGGCAAGCACGCCATGGGCGCGAAGGACGACGCTGGCGCTTCGGGGTTTGGCGAGCACAATCTCGTTGCCCCGCTCGTCCTTGACGGTCTTACCCTGGCTGATTCCGGTGACCCATTGTTGCACCGTCTCGCGGGTGACGGCGGATACCGGGGTGTTGCCCCATTCCGGTTTCACCCACTTCTCCCATGCGCCTTCGAGGTTCCGGTAATGGCTGGGCTTGGTGCTTAGCTTCTTTTTGGCCAGCCATGCGGGCCCCAACTCCCCCACTGTTGTCTTCCCCGCTGCGGGATCGATGTACGTGCCTTCGGCCTTGGCGACGGTGACTCGTTTCGCCGCCCAATTTTCCGCGTCTATCTTGCGCTTGAATCCGCGCTTGTCGGTCTGCGTGCCGTCCGGCTTGCGATACCTCACGCGGTATCGGGTTTCGCCTTTGCTGGTCTTGTATCTGGTGACGTTCGCCATTTTATTACCTGCTTAATAATGGAAGATTCACGTTTTAACCGGTTTTAATGTGGTTTAATGGGACTGTTGCTGAATTGAACCAACCGAAAGGCAATCGCGCATGCCGATCGTATACCCATCGATGAAGGCCTCGGACCTGTTCCGCACCCTTCGTGGTCTGGGATACGGGATTGACCGCGCGAATGGTTCGCATAAAAGAATGAAGGCGGAGGGCCGTCCACCGTTGACCTTTGCCTTCCATGACGGGCAGACTGTTCCGCCCGGACTGGTAAAGAAGACACTGGTGAAGGACGTCGGGTTATCCGAAGAGGAGATCCGCAGTATCCTCGGGCAGAAATGAAGAGGCGCAACATGGATACACGACAGGTGAACATCACCTATCACAGGGAAGACGGCGTATGGTGGGCCGAATCCGATGACATGTCGGGATTCTCCGCCGCCGGCGACACGTTCGCCGAAACACGCAAAAACGTGTGGGAAGGCGTGGACTTCTATTTCAACGACCATCAGCCGACCAGCATCACCGAATACACTGACGATGGGGCCGAGATTCTTTCCGAGAATATCGTGCTGTTTAATCCTGATCCCAAAATGAGCATTAATATGCCCATCCAGAAGCCTTTGTCCACCTATGTTGCGTCCGTCGAGACGAAGACCCCGAAAATGATGGTGGCATAGACCATGAGCAACGTATCCGAACAGGCTGTAATTAATCTGACCATCGCCGATTATGCGAATGTGGATAATGGGGGCAAGGCAAACCTTGTCGGCGTGGGTGGCGGAATCATACCTCTGACTCCGACCGGCCTCACCACCCGGTTTTCCGTATTCGCCGAAATCCGTATACCCGGTAGCCTGTGCCCATGCGAGATGACCGTGGAATATTCGCTGCGTAATGCTTCCGGTTCCGTCGTTGAACTGGCAGGGCCTGTTCCTCAGCCGGTTCGCGTCGCCAATATCGTCACCGTCGAAAGTGTCGCCGGGCTGAATCTCGAACAGAAGAACCACATCGGCGGACGTTCTATGAATGCGCTCGACTTCGCCAACGGCATGCCGCTTTCCCCTGGCGACTACCAATTCAGAGTCACTATCGACGGCGATGACGCTCATGCCGCGTATGTCAATTTCTGTGTGCCGGAACAGGCGCCGAATCCCGTACTTGGTTAAAACAGCTGACATTTCGGGTGTGCTTCGCCCCGTGTAGGATGGGAGGTGAAGCGTCCTCCTTTCTTGAACTAGCTGGATTCTTCACTCGCCCTGTTGGCGCTGCAACGCCGGCAGGGCAATATTTTTATCTAAGCGATTAACGCATACGTCTCCCCGGCTCGTAGAATCAAGGTATGGGTAAACATGGGACGAAGAAGACCACAGCGCAATCTGTCATAATGACAGTTCTGTCCGTTCTGTGCTATACAGCGGGCGCGTTCTGCGCGCTGTTCGTTTTTGTCGGCGCTTGGCCCATGCTCATCTTCACAGCGTTCTTCATCTTTATCGGCATGTTCGCCTGGAAACATCGATTCGACAGCAACGGTGATAAACCAACTTCCTCTCGAAACACTATTGACGAAGCCGCGGTATGGTGGAAACCGACAAATACGATTCCGGTTCACGCTAAGCAGCATGTTTCCGGAGCGATCGAATACCTCGTCTACAACTACAACGAGCCGGTTGTGGCGAATATTCCGCGAGACAGGATATTCACCGCTGAAATCATTCGACGCAGGATGAACGTGCCTTTCCACGGAAACAGGGATCTCGGCTATGTCCTCGGAGGCGGTAACGGCAACGGCTATGTGCTTTCCTACAACGGCGCACCGTTCGGCGTGATTCCGAATGACAGGCTCTGCGCCTATCTTGATGACGTCCACGCACGCACCATCAGCTGCGTCTGGCATGAATGGTACGAACCGACCATCAAATCGATCAAGGCTCTCGCTCCCTCCACGCGAAGAAGCCGCAGCGAACAAACCATAGCGTCTATGATCGGTGCCGGCAAATGGGATAGCGTGGACAATGTCGATTCTATCAAGGTCAACGATTACAAGCAGCCTAATGCGATGGCGGACAGCCTGCTGTCCGGAAGGAGCTTCATGGACGTCGAGGTGTCCTTGGATATGATTCCGACGCCCAAGGGCTCTTCCGCCAAACCGCATGTCGGGATATTCCATGGCGATGTGGTTCTGTTCGAGTTCGACGCGAGGAAGATGGTCTATGGAGAGCTGGTGCGCCACGCCGGCCGGAACGCACTGGCCCGAGTCGAAAAGAAACTGTTCAGCGAGGGGAACGACAGCCCTTATTACTCCATCATGCTTGTGTTCCAATCAGACACCTCCTCTCAGGCGCGATTACTGCAAAGTCATGTAGGCATTGCTGATAATCGGTGATGGTTTGTATGGTCAGGTCGAGCTCCGAGGCTATGAGCCAAGGCGCTCCTTCGTATGTTTGTTCTGCTTGACGGTATTTTTGCGAATCTACTAGGAGCCGCGCGGCCTCCAATCTGGTACGTTGCTCGTGCATTCCGCATTGGTAGTCGGCGTGCAGCCAATGGACGAGTTCGTGTATGAGCACGCATTTTTTTGCGGTGTATGTAAGTCTTCTGTCTATGAGAATGACGCGGTTTGCTTCTGAGTAGCAACCCCACATATTGTCTAAGATGTCGCTTTCTACGGTGACATCTATTCCGCTCGAATAAATCGCCATGCGCATGGGGCCATAGTTCATGTGCGTGTCGAACGGAATAAGGCGTTTCATGCCGATGCTTCTCCATCGTGGTTCATGTAATAGTCCTTTCCCTCTGCTCCGTAAGCCGCAAGGCTGACATCGCTCTTGTGTGCCAGACGTTTTGTCTCCGCTATCCGCGATGCCGTTTGCGCTTTCTCGTAGGCGATGCGGGTCATGTCGGCGGCGTTTGCTCCGAAAAACTAACTTGACTAACTATCCAAATGGTGCTTACATTAACCTATGGTTAATCAAGAAAGCACCACAAAACAGGTGGCAAATAAAATCGCAGCCGCGCTGGAAGCCGCGAAGCGCTCCGTTAAGTGGCTTTCCGACCAATCAGGGACACCCTATGTGACCCTTCGTCGACAGCTCAGCGGGAAAGCCTCCATTTCCATTGGTCAGATTGCCGTTTATGCGGATTGTCTGCGTGTTGAACCGATGACAATGCTCCCTGACTCATTCATAGCGCTCGCTGGCAAGGAGGAGGCGTGATGGTGACGGAAATCATTCAGGACGTGGCGATCGTGTTCCTCGCGGTCGCGGTCATCATGGAAACCCTGCACCTGAAAATGCTCGATAAGGCGGTCAGCTCTTTATGTGATCAGCCACTCGAATCGTCTTCCGATGGGTTTGGAACAGGAACGGGAGTTGATGCCAAGTGACCGTCAGCTCCGTATCAGCAGGAACCTTCAACGGTATGACCATCGGTAACCGCTGCTGCAGGTCTGGCTTCTCGGCCGTGGCCGACACCCATACGCCGATGCTCTCGCCGCGTTTGACGAGCGCCTTGTGCTCGCCTTCCGCGAACGTGATGGCGTCCGAATACTCGTGGTTCGACGTTACGTCCACATCGGTCACGTCGGTTATCCCGACGTTCTCCAGCACGATGTGCACCTTCGACAGCCCGTCCTCGGTCTTGTTGTCGATGGTGCGCATCCTCCACCGGGTTCTGGGAATCATGAACAGACCCATGATGAACGTTCCTCCCGTGAACACCGCCGTGGCGAGGTTCACCCAAAACGATGGCCAATCAGTCATCTGATCCACCTTTCCCTTCGCTGGTTTGGATTTTTGAATGTCGCAGTTCCAAGCCTACCGGCGGAGGGGCCTACACGAAAAGAGAAACCGATGAACGCCAAGGATTACGGCCATCACTTCAGCGGTTACCGGAAGCCGGAGGCCACCGAACCTTCCCATGGTTTCATGCGCCGTCTCATCTTCTGGGCCATCGTGTTCGCGGTGTGCATCGGCTGGGTGATGACCCACACGGGTTGCGCGCATCCCATCGGCAACGGTTTGGCCGCGCTCATGGGCTTCGGGCTCGTTCCCCTGCGGCTCCTGTGCCTCGTTTTGAGCGAGGCGGGCGTCGAATAACAGTCTTGCCGGACGGCGTGGAAAACCGGCCGGCCAAGCGGAAGGAAAACCGGTAACCCACGTGATAACTGAAAAAACAACTGACAGATACGGTGTCAGTTTTCTTGAACCGGCGTCGGCCTGCTACCAGCGTTTACTATTCGGGCCGGCGTCACGGGCGGTGCAGGTTGCCCCCAGTCGAGATCGCGTAGGTCATGTGTGCGCGGCAAAGACCGGGACCACGGTTCGACTCCGTGGCCGTCCACGAACGCAAGTTCAAAAAAGAAAGCCCCCGCTGGCACGGGGGCGAGAAGAAAAACTCTCAACAGAAAGGATACTCCGATGGATGAATCGATTCGGGAGCTCACCACGAAACAGGCCGTCGAATTCCTCAACCACACGGTCGCCAAGCACACGCTTGAGAACCTGCGCTACACGGGAGGAGGCCCGCGATTCCGCAAACGCGGGGTGAAACGCGAAGGCCGGAAAAGGGACACGCGCCGGGTGGTCTACCCCATCGACGATCTGACCCGCTGGGCGACCGAGAACGATTTGCAATGCAGGACGGAGGCCGCATGAGCGCCGATGACAACGACATGTGGCTGGCGGTCGCGGCCCGGCTGCTGCCCAACCTGGACATCCTGACCGCCCACCCCACACGCCAGTCGTTGGCGAGCCTCATTGGCCTGAGCATCCACGAGGCCGGGCTACGGCTCGTCGGACTACGAGAGGATACGGATGATGGCGACGGACACGGACACGGTGGAACTATGGAGCCCGATCACGGACGAGGGCATGAGCATGACGCCGGGCGAACTGATCGTGGAGTTTATGGATCTGATCAGCGACCGGAACAGTCAGACCGGCAACCCGTACCTGTACGTGATGCCGTTGCCGGGCATGGTCGTCATCGACAGGCAACGGCGCAGGGTGAGCGCGCGAGTGGAATACGTCAGCAAATCGAAGCTAAGGAGCAGGAATGAAGCGAGTGACCGTTGACATGGCAGCGCAGGCGACCGGCCTGTTCGACGTGCACCGTTTCCGCCAGCACACGAAGAAGGAGCGTGAGAGTGCGTGGCACTCGTTCCGCGCACTGGGTGTCGGCGGCTCGGACATGAGCACGATTCTCGGCCTCAACCCGTACTCGACCCCCTACGACCTGTGGTTGGAGAAGACGAACCGTCAGCAGCCGGAGGATATCAGCGGCAAGTGGGCGATCATCAAGGGCAACGCCTTGGAGGTCGAACTGCGCCGCCGGTTCCGCCAACTGCACCCGGAGTACCAGGTCATCGACGGCACCGACATTTCCTTGGTATCCAAGCAGCATCCGTTGATGCACGCCTCGCTGGACGGTTTCATCTACGACCCCGAGTCGGATTCGTTCGGGGTGCTGGAGATCAAGACGGCGAACGCGAACCGTGGGCGCACCGACTGGCACGACGAGACGGGCGAGCTCGTGGCCCCGCAGTACTACATGGCGCAGGTCACGCATTACATGGCCGTCACCGGCTTTACGTGGGGCGTGTTCTACGCGGATATCGGCGAAAGCGAGCCGGTGGAGGTGCGTTTCGAGCGTGACGAGGACGACATTCACGCTGTAATCAAAGCCGCCGAGGACTTCTGGGGCTTCGTCACCCGCGACGAAATGCCCGCCCTGACCGGCGCGGACGTGGCAAAGGCGTACCCGGAGCCTTCGGAGGGCATCGAGGACATGAGCGACAGCACCGATCTGCGCAGGCTCATGGCCGACTACCAGCAGACGACCGCCGACCTGAGCGCGTTGAAGCAGCACAAGGAGGAGTTGCAAGACTGCATACTCCCCTATATCGGTGACCACGAGGGGGTGCGCTGCGGCAACATGCAGGCCACCTACAAGCACAGCACGCGCAAGGGCTACACGCGGGTCGTGCAGCCGTGGGAGGGCCGCACCTTCCGATTCAGCGAAATCAAACCGAAGAAAACCAAGTAAAGGAGACCTGATTATGGGACAGTTAGCGACACAGGCGCAGAACGCGCAGATGCAGGCCATGAACCCCGAACGCGATATCCGGGACATGGTGCGCAGCTCGTGGCCGCAGATCGAGAAGGTCATCGGCGGTAACCTCAAGCCCGACATGCTGCTGCAATACTGCATCAGCTCCATCAACCGCGAACCCCAACTGCGCAACTGCACGCCGGTCAGCGTCCTGAGCTGCTTCATGCAGTGCGCCGCGCTCGGCCTGAAACCCTCGAACGTGGATGGCCTCGGCCAGGCGTATATCCTCCCTTATAGCAACAAGAACCACAAGGGAGGCCAGCCGGATGCCACGTTCGTCATCGGTTATAAAGGCATGTTGAAGCTGCTGGAGAACAGCGGCATCTATGCGCAGCCGGTGGCCGTGTACGAGGACGACGGCGTGAAGTTGAAGATGGACGCGAAGGGCACGCCGTACATCGAATGCCCCGAAGACATCAACCTCGATGCCGACCACTCCCCCGACAAGCTCAAGTTCGTGTTCCTCTCCATCGACCTTCCGAACGGCAACACATACGCGAGCTACATGAGCCGCAAGGACTTGGAGGCGTACCGCGACCGTTACGCGCCGCGCAGCAGGTACAAGGGCAACGCGGTGACCGGCCCGTGGGTCACGAACTTCGTGGAGATGGGCATGAAGACGCTTATCCGCCGCAGCTTCAAGTACCTTCCGGTCAGCGTGGAGGCCAAGACCGCCGTGACGGTGGACGAGACCACGCCGGACTATTCCGACGTGCTGGCACCAGCCATCGACGATGCCATGACACCCACCATCGACGTGGACCCCGCACAAGAGGAAGAACAGCCGCAGGCACCGGCACCGCAGCAGCCCCAGCAGCCGGAAGCGCAGCCCGAGGCGGGGCCTTCCCCGGTGGATGTGAAGCGTGCGGAGATGATTCGCCGTTTCCAGGGTCTGGGCGTGGCTTCGGACGCTGAGGCGTGCGAGACCATCACGAAGATTCTGAACCGTGAGGTGAAGGCCAGCGACGAACTGTCGGAGGCTGAGCTTGACAAGGTGCTGGGCCAGTTGAAGGCCAGCGTGAAGGAAGGCGAGTGAGGACATGGCGGGAAGAGCGACCATCATCATCCAGGGCACGGCGTGGGGCGTGAGAGAAACGCAGAACGGCAAACGGTATCTGAGCGTATCGGTGTCGCCCGGCTACCGCGACCGGAACGGCAACTGGAAAGGCCAGCCGGAACAGTACTACTCGGTGTGGCCTGCGGGCTACGCGAACCTCAACCCCGTGTTCGACCAAATCGCCCAGCTGCGTCAGAATCAGGACCAGTTCGTGGACGTGACCATCGTTGGAGAGGTCAGCGGCTGCGACGCCTATCAGAACAAGAAGGGCGAGCTTGCCGCCAGCTGCAACGTCAACGCCAGCGCTGTGGCCATCACCAACGTTCGACAGAAGAACGGCGGACAGCAGGGGTACGGCCAGCAGCCTGGTTACACGCAGCAGTCGCAAGGTGGCTTCCAGCAGTCTCAGCCTCCGGCCTCCGACCCATGGTCCAGTGATCCGAGCTTCTGATGCTGCATTTGTATCACGATGAGACGCCGCCGGACGTGGAACCGGTCTGCGAGAGGCACGGGTGCCCGCTGTACCCGGCAAGACCGATTCCATGCCCGGAATGCGCTTTGGAAGCAGACGAGATGTATGCGGATTACGGATTGGAGAGATGATGGCGAACCCATCGAAAAGCAAAGGCACAAGCCTTGAGACGTGGACCGTGCGTTACCTCGCGTGGGCGTTGCAGGACACGCGCATCGACCGTATGCCGTTGCATGGCAACGCCGACCAGGGCGATCTGATCGGCGTCATGTTCCATGGCGAGCCGGTGTGCGTGGAATGCAAGGACACGAAGATGCCGAACTATCGCAAGCACTGGCGGGAGCTCAAAGTGGAGATGGCGAACATGGACACTCCCTACGGGGTGCTCATCCAGCATCGCAAGGGCGTGGGCGTGAAAAGCCTCAAGGGCATGGCCCGGCAGATGGCCGTGTTCGACATCGGAACGCTCGAACGGTTCCTCGCCACTCACATGGGGCACGTGTTAGGACCGGACTACCGGATTCGCCGCGAGCTCGCGAACCGGCTGCGCGGCGAATCGAGGCCGGTGCCCTCCAATCCGATGCTCGTGTGGATGCCGCTCGAATTGTTCGCGCTCCTGCTGAACGACGGCTTGGCGTTGGGGGCGGACGATGGCCAGGATTAACCCTCATACCTACATCGGTGGTAGCCGTCGCACCGGTTCGCGTGGCGGCTACCACCGCAAACCCAAGACCAATGGGGACGGGATGGGGCTGAAGCCCAGCGAGATAATCGCCGCCAGCCCCGAACTGCTGGAACTGATAGCCGAATACCAAAGAGACAAGAGAAAGGAGGCGGACTGATGGCCGGGCACGATATGGAAACGTTCGCGAAGCTCAGCACACGCCTATGGCAGAACGAGAAAGTTCGCGTGTTTGCAATGGAGCACCCTTCCGCGTTCTCCGTGTGGACGTTCGCGATCTCGTACTGCGCTGGCGAATTAAACGACGGGGAACTGTCCCGCTTCCATTTGAAATGTCTGCTCGGCGCTTCCGATGAAGATATAGACGCACTCATCGACGCGCATCTTTTAGACGAGCATGAGGACGGCACCTTGTGGCTGCATGATTTCGTCGCAACTCAGGGTCGTTCTCGTGCTGACGTGGAGGAGGCTAAGGCGAAGAAAGCCGAGGCCGGTCGAAAAGGTGGCGCAGCGTCCGGCAAGTCACGCAACGTGAAGCACGACTCAAGCAAAACGAAGCAGACGCGAAGCACAAACGAAGCAGACGTGAAGCACGACTCAAGCAAAACGAAGCCAGATACAGATACAGATACAGATAAGAATTCTTCTAACGAAGAATTCTCTCTCCCCCAAACCCCCTCGCAAGCCGAGGGGGCCGCAGAGAGCGCCGACGAGGATTATCCCATCGAGTTCGAGCAGTTCTGGCAGACCTATCCGCGCAAGACCGGCAAACGCAAGGCGTACGCGGCTTGGCGGAAGGCGCGGAGGAAAACCAACAACACGTTCCTGATCGCCAAGGCGTCGAGGTACGCCGCCGACCCGAACCGTGAGCCCGGCTACACGCTCACCCCGGCGAACTGGCTGGACGGCGAACACTGGGACGATGACCCGCTGCCGGCCAAACCCGAGCCGACCGCACGCCCCTCGCCATCGGCGTGGAACCGTTCGCAGGCCAACCAGGACGCGAACGCGGCGCTGATAGCACGCTATGCGGCCGAGGAAGCCGCCGAAAACCAATCACGGGAAGGAGTCCTGACATGCTGACGCTCAAGGAAAGCACGCTCGTGCTGGCGAAGATTCGCGTCCACCACGGCAACGCGGCCATCACCGACTTGGAGGCGCGCACGTTCCACGAGGAGCTTCGCGCGGACATGACGCTGGGAGAGGCATTGGAGGCGGTGAAGCGCTTATACGCCGGCAACGATTCGGGCCGTTGGTACGGTTCGGGCGACGTGAACGCGATGGTCCGCAGGATGCGCAACGAGTCGAAGCCCTCGGAGGCGCAGATAGCGCGCGAATGCGAGGCGCGGGGCCTATCCGCGGACGAGGCGTGGATGTACCGCCGCCAGCGGATGCTCGGCAACGGCCCGGAGCAGGCGCAGCAGCAGGCGTTGACCATGCGCAACCCACTCGAACTGCCCGCCGCGCAGCCGAAGTCACGTTCCACGGCCAGACGGTTCGCAGGTGCCCAGAAGCTGGGTGCTGCCTCACTCGGCTCGATTCTGAGGGGCGCGTGATGGCCGAAAAGTTCCCGACCCCGCAGGAGCGTGCGATGGCGTGGCTGTTGGAGGCCACGGAAATCGGCGGCATGAGCAGGCCGGAGACCGCGCTATACGCCTATCAGGCCGGTTTCACGGCGGCGCTCGACTTGTGCATTGAAATCGAAACACGACTCAACAAGGAGGAAACCGATGACCATGCTGCTTGATGGTCGATTGCGTGATCTCGCGACGCAGACCCACCTGCTCGAAGAGAAAGTGAATGCTCTCGGCTGGATGGCCGCCGCCGACGCGAAGACGCTGAAATCAATGACCCGCGCCCAGGCGCATCTCATGCTCGCAGAATGCAATCTGCTGGACGCGCTCGAAGCGAACGAAAAGAAGGAGAAAAACCAATGAGTGAGAAACCATTTTGGGAAGGCAAGACCTGCGAAGAGACGGCAAACCTGCACGTCAAGGTCACATTTGTGACCGGTGCCGTGATTACAGGAATCACCGACGGTTCCGGGCATATTAGGCGCAGTAGCAACGGCTCCGGCGTGCCCATTTCTCCCAGTCGAGGGGCAGAGCGCTTCGTCCCCTGCAGGGACATCGAGTCCATTGAATTGTTGGATGACCCCAAGTATGAGCGTATCGATGATATTCACGATGTTTGCAAGGGCGATATTTTCGTCGCGACGAACGGCAATAAATTCTCCGTTGCCGCTGTCGATGATGATGACAAAACAAACTCCACCCTTGCAATCATGATACAGACCGAAGATCCCGACTCCTACGCTTGGATGTTTAATTCAAACTTCGCCTACGCATTGCGTCGGAAGCCGAAGCTGCCCGACCATGACGGACTCTGGCTAGACAAAGGTGATGGCCTGTGGTTAGTCACCGGGACAACAGTGATTGAGATTGCCCCGAAGAACCCGCCAGCAGCCTCAATCTCGTACCCTGCTTCATCGAGAGAAGCCGCGGAGCGCCTATCTCTATTTGCTCCGTTCCGTCCGGCCAAGGCGGTGGAAGCATGAGCAATCGTATCGTGAAATTACCCTCGGTCGAATCATTCGGCCGTCTCACGCCCGACAAGTGGCTGTTGCTGAAAACCCTTGAGGAGTCGGCGGAGATGGTGGAGGCCGGGAAACGTCTGGTCAAAGGCGAAGCCAAGGCCCGCCGAGACCTGCTAGCCGAATGGGCCGACGTCCTGCAAACCTTGGTGAACGTGGCGACGGCGTTCAGCATCACCGACGAGGAACTTGCTCAGGCTATGGACGATTGCCTCGTCCACAATCAGGAGAGGGGACGGTTGTGAGCATCATCAGCAGTGACGCGAAGTGGGCTGTCCTCCGACGAGCTGTCCGTCTATCCCCCGAGGAAATACGTGGCACGACCAAGAGCAAGGAATACGAGGCCGGTTTTATCGCCGGAGCCACGCGCCAGCCCACGGACGAGGAAATCGTAGCCGGGGCGAAAGCGTTCTACGAGGCGTTGAAGCCCGACTCTTACCCTCAATGGGATTCTGACTGCGCGTTGAGGGCCGAATACTACGACGCCATGCGACTCGCAGTCAAGGCAATGCAAGGAAAGGCAACGGAGGAATGAGCGACATGAGAACCTTCATCAAGGTTGATGATGCACGTTTCGCGATGGGGACATACGCGAACATCTTACAGGAGCGTGCGCGTATCGAACAGGTGGATTTGAACGCGCCTCTTGAGGGAGGTGAGTCTGGTGAGGTTCCACAGGATTAGCCCGTGCCCCAAATGCGGGGGCAAGACCTACAAGCTGATCTACGAGAGTCTGGGAGGCAGACGATGAGCACTCTGAATATTCTGGGCAACACGAGCGAGCAGGCGGATTCGATACGTTTGATGCTCAAAGTGCGGGGCATGAAGGACGGTCGTTTCATCGACGCCGACCCGCTCATTATCCTCAAGGCCGACAACCATCAAGGCTCCGACAGGTGGGACGTGTATGTCAGCAAGACGGTGTATCCGACCGCCGAATCGTGTGGCACGCTCGCCGGCGTGCCGAGGATGCTCGCCGACGACGTGGAAGTGGAGATCATGGCGCGAGAGAAGGAATAGGAGGCGGACGATGAGTGACTGCTACTTGTGTCGTAAACCGTTGCACGGCGATAGCTCATCGGTGGACATCAAGCGCTGGGACCCGCGGCGCAACGTGTTCTTCGATGAGACGCGGCGGGCCTGCGCCGAATGCGTCCGACGTCGGAACGGATACCAATCCCGACGTGCCAAAGCCCGACGCGATGCGGCCCGCGTCCTGCTCAACAAATGGCTTGACAAACAAATGGAGGTGGACGATGAGTTGGCTTGATGACCTCTACCGGATAGCCGGCAAAGGCGACGTGCGGGACTCCGATTTCATTCTCAACGGCGAAAGCTTCTACTGCCCCCAATGTGGCAGACACCTAAAGGCCGCTACAGGAACCGTGAAAGGCTCCGAGGAGAAACGCTATCGGTTCAAATGCGTTGACCGAATGCATTACCGCACCAAATGGCATGAGTCGTATCAGGCCGCGTTGATGGAAATGATCAAGACGTTCGAGAAAGGGGAAAACGCATGAACAAGATTCAGCTTACAGACCATTTGACCGCGCGAATCAGCGCGGAAGGCACCTGCGGCCGTTATCGAGCCAAAATCTACGAGGACGGCGACTTCAGGGAGTCCCTGTACGCCATGAGCCTCAAACGTCTCAAGCGCAAATGCGAGAAGTATGCGAAGCGTGAACGCAAGGCCATCGCATATGTCGCCACGCTCAAGGAGGAATCATGAGCGTAAGCAGTCTCAAACGCGAGGAAATACTCAAATGGCATCGGAGCAAAGCGGCCACGCCCGAATACACGGCGAAACTGCTCGGCGTGCCATTGGATGAGGTGCTGTACATCATCGCCCATCCGGAAACGCCCGCACCCCACAAGGATGATTTCACGCCCGAATTCATCGAACCATTGATTTGAATTCAGCGTAAAAACACTGAATTCAGATGTTCATCCAAACCGAACCATGCCAATACTGCGGCAGCCAGCAGGTCGAGGCACCGTGGACGCTCTGCCAGGACTGCCTTCGGTCGGTCACCCGTTGTTGCGCAGTGTGAGCGGGAGCGCGGGTATCAGGCCGGACGGCCAATACCTCGCCGGGCACACATGCCATTTGGCTCGGGTGAGCGTCAAACCGTTCACGCCGCCGAAAAGGGAGCGTCCGCCGGGCAAACCATGGGGCGGGCCGAAACTGTCGAAACAGGAGATAGCCGAATTCAAACGCATCTGGAATATGCCGTATTCGCGGCTCAAATATGAGAAAACCCCAACCAACAAGGTCGGCCAGGGCGATGAGATCCAAGCATTATTCTAGCCGACCAGCCGGAAGGGGCTCAGCATGAACTGCCAGAACTGCAGGACGATGACCGAAGAGGGGTGTTCGCTGTGCGAGACGTGCGAGATGCGTTTCGCCGGCACGCTCCTGCGATTGGCGCGTGATGTCACGCCATTGCATGACAGCCTCGACGCGACATTGCATCCGGGAGGACATTCGCCCGTGCGCATCCAGACGGCCACTCCCCCGACGCCGATACGCTTGGACGTGCTCGACCTCATCGACATGCTCGACGCGACCGCACGCGAACTATGGCGCTGCCTCGACGGCATCGACGCCCTCGACTGGCGCAAAGACAAACGCAACGAGGATCTGAAGGCCACGCTCATCGCATGCGCAGGCCACCCCAGGCTCGCCACGT
>PPYF01507266.1_pt1 | contig 14777 bp, 11 predicted proteins | sample 1559871 | NCBI WGS metagenome assembly PPYF01 (sample SAMN08240021, study PRJNA423297) | Human gut metagenome, whole genome shotgun sequencing project. | reverse complement strand
GCCGAACATGACGCCCCAGAATAATGTGGAGACGCCGCAGTACATAAACAGGCGGATCGACTTTTTCAGGCCGCTTCCCATCCTTGGAAACTTCTTCAGAAGAATGAAGCAGGCCAGAAATACAATCAGGCCGTAGGCTGCGTCCGACAGCATCAGCCCGAAGAAAAACACGTAGCAGAGCGACATCACCGAAGTGGGATCCATCTCTCCTCTGGCCGGAAGCCCGAAGGAAGCCGTCACTCCCTCCGCCGACTCTGCAAAGGTACTGTTCTTTAAAAGCACCGGCGCTTCCTCTGCTTCCGGCACTTCCTCTGTCTGTACATAGAGATCAAATCTCTCGTTTAAACGGGACAAAAGCTTCTCTTCCTCCTGCTCAGGCACAAAGCCTGTAAGAAGGAGCGTTTTCCCCGACTGAAGCATATTGCCCAGCGCCTGGTACTTCTCCGCCCGCATCCGGCAGTAATCCGACAGCAGCCTGATATTCTCCCGGGACGTGCCGTAGGCTCTGAGCTTTTCCTCCACAGCCCTGATTTCATCACGAATCTGCCGGATCTCTTCCTCCAGCTCCTGCTTCTTCACTGCAGGAACCTGGTCAAAGCTCTGGGAAGGCTTTGCAAAGCCCGCAGCTCTCAGAGCCTCCTCCACCTGCGCCCCGTCCTCCTTCAGGCAGAGAACTGCGGCGCACACCTGGTCCTTATCCTTTCCGATCAGCTGAATCGAAACGTCCGCCGAGGGCGCTCTCTCAGCCACCGCCTGATAGAGAGAGTCAATCGTTGTCTGCGCTCCTGCCGCTCCAATAAAAAGAACCGTCCTTTCCGTTCCGGAACACTGCATGGACACGTCGAGAGCCAGCCACGGGGACAGAGACTCTATCTGAGCTTCCAGCTTGGCAGCCGCCGCCCTGCTCTCCCCTATCTTTCTGCTGTACTCTAAAATCTGCTTCACGTCCTCCATGATCAGCCGGCAGTTTTCCTGAACAGCTGCAAATTCTTCTCCGGAAGCCAGGGGCTTTCCCGCAAGCCCTGAAAGAAGAGAGGTCTTTTCCGGAGCATACTGGTCAAGAACCTCCAGGGCCTGTTCCGCCGTCCATGCGTCCCTCTCGCAGCTCTGCCGCCTGGCAGACGTATCCGGTCTCTGGAAATCGCTTTCCTCCGGTTCCTCCAGTCGTGAAATCTCCACAACTCCGGCTCCCTGAAGGAAATCCAGCACCTGTTTCCGATCCGTTAAAAGAGCGCAGATGGTAATTTTCTTCATCTGCAGAACTGCCATATCCACATCCCTCCTGTCTGGATTTTCTGCGGCGTCTGTCACGTCTTAAGCAGGATGTCTGTAATCAAACGTACTGCTTCCTCTGATTTCTCCTCCGCGCGCTTTCGCATCAGGGAAATCTCTGCCTCTGCTTCTCTCCCGGCCTCTGAAAGAATCTCTTCTTCCTCAAGCTTAGCGGCGTTTCTTACCGCCTCCATGCTTTCCCGGATTTCCCGTTCGGCGGCCTCGCTTCTGCTCTGCGCTTCCCTTCGTGTCTGCTCTGCCAGTTCCTTTCCTTTCTGTCTGGCTTCGCTTACCAGGCCAGACGCCTGCGCTTCCGCTTCCTGCACCGCCAGAATCGTTTCCTTTACCATTCGCTCACCACCTTCTGCCTCTGATTTCCAGCTGTTCCAGCTCAAACTCCCGCCTGGCGGCTCCTGTCCTGCTCTTTGTCTGCCGCCCTATGCAAAATGCCTGTCTCAAGCTTTTTCACTTGTCTGCGCCTCATATTAGTATAGTGCGGCAGCCTTTTCTTCATTCATTAAAAGAAGCAGTTCATCTCACATATTTCCAAATATTATACATCTTCTTAACACATCTGTCTATAATATTAATTTTTTAATTTATTATTTTCGTTTTGTTTTTATTGTTTTAATATTTTTGTCAAATATTTGTGACATTTTTGTTTCTTTTGAAAGTACATTATCCAGGAGCAGAGGAAGATTCCCCCGCAAAATTGTCTTTTATTTTCAGGCTCTTTGCGGTAAAATGTGTGATAATAGCTGGTTCAGAATCATGCGCCATACGCGGCGGCGGGGTTTTACGGAGGGATTAAATTGAAACGGATTGTAATTATTACAGATCGGAAGCGGATTGCAGAAAAAATCAGGGAGGATCTGCTCCGCGTCTTCCGGGGCAAGGCGGAGCTTGAGACGCTGACCTTTGAGGAGATTGCGAAGATGGAAACAGTCGACGGAGATCTTCTCCTGTTCACTTTGGGAGATCGGATCGAGCGGATCAAGGAAAAGCTCCTTCACCTGGAAAATATTGTTGTAATCAGGCGGACAATCAGGGAGAAAAATCTAGTAAAGCTCTTTGAAATTCCTCAGGGAACTCCTGTCCTTGTGGTCAACGACAATTATGAAAATACGCTGCAGACCGTCAATCTGCTCTATGACTTAAATGTGGATAACCTGATTTTAAAGCCGTGGAACGGGACAGACGGCGGAGACGATATCACTATCGCCGTCACTCCCGGGGAAGCTGAACGCGTTCCTTCCTTTATTAAGCGGATCATTGATATCGGGGACCGCTGCGTCGATCTGGCCACCTTCATGGACATTATCTGCCGTCTCCAGCTGGGCGGCGAGGAAATCTCAAAGCGGCTGCTGGCCTATTCCGACGGAATCGTAAATTCCAACCGGGGACTGAACCAGTATTATAAAGAAACGATCATGAAAAATATTCAGATGAAGCACGTGCTGGAATCAGTAGATCTGGGCATCCTTCTGACGATTCCCGACGGCACTATCGTTTTGTGCAATCAACGGTTCCGCGAAATGGTCAAAAAGCCGGTCCGCGAGGGTGTGACGCGGCTTTTCTCCCTTTTTGACGAGTCTCTTTTCGATTTTTTCTCCAGAGACTCCTTTGATTTTGAACCGGCCAGGTTCGGTGTCTGCGAAATGACAGTCCGCAAAAGCAGGCTCAGCTACGACAGCTCTGCCTATCAGGATCTCTATTTTTTCCGGGATATTACCTATGTCAAATCTCTGGAAGAAAAAATCAGCCGTCAGGCGAAAACCCAGGGCTTCACTGCCAGATATCAGATACAGGATATTCTGTACCAGTCAGATTCCATGAGGCGCTGCCTGGAGAGCGTGCGCATCTTTTCACCTGGAAACAAAACCATTCTGCTGGAGGGGGAGAGCGGAACCGGCAAGGAACTGATTGCCCAGTCCATCCACCGCCTGTCAGATCGCAGCCTGCAGCCCTTCGTGGCGGTCAACTGTGCGGCTGTCCCTGAAAACCTTCTGGAAAGCGAGTTGTTCGGCTATGTGCGCGGGGCCTTCACCGGGGCCAGCCGGGACGGAAAACCGGGATTGTTTGAGCAGGCAGATAAGGGAACTCTCTTTCTCGACGAAATCGGGGATATGCCTGTAGGACTCCAGTCCCGGCTGCTGCGCGTGATTCAGGAAAAACAGATTATGAGGATCGGAAGCGACCGGGTGATCAATATAGACGTCCGCATTATCGCCGCCACTAACCGGGATCTGCGCCAGGAGATGAAACGTGGACAGTTCCGCAGCGATCTCTACTACCGTCTAAGTGTTCTGCCTGTTTCTGTGCCGCCCCTGCGTGAGAGAAAGGAGGACATCCTTCTTCTGTTTTCCAGCTTTTTGTCAGCGCCCTGCGACGTTCCGGAGCGCGTCCGGCGTATTCTCCTTGCCCACGACTGGCCCGGAAACGTCAGGGAGCTTCGCAATGCCACCGAATACTTCGAGCTGATGAAGAACCGTGAAAACTGCCTTCCCGATTATCTGATGCGTCTGGAGAGCAGTCTTCTGTCAGAGGAGGAGAAACAGCTTCTCATCCTGATCCGAAACGCCCAGGACGCCGGTTCTCCCACAGGAAGAAGCTTCCTGCGCCAGTCCCTCTCAGAACTTCTGGGGCCGCCTGTCAGCGAATACCGCCTCCGCCGGCTTTTAGACGAGCTTGAAGAAAAAGGGCTGGCAGTCAAGCATACCGGCCGGAACGGCACCCGCATTACGGAGCAGGGAAGGCGTCTGCTGCGATAATCCAGAAGGGTCAAAACTGCAAACGACGATTCCAGGAAGGGAGGGCGGTTCCAGACTCTGCCAAAAAAGCGGACGCTGGAGACGGCCTCCTTTCTGTATTTCATGTTTCGTCCAGTTTAATTGAAATTTCATCCTGTTTTTTTTGGTTTTTGAATAATTCATCCCATTTACCACAGGACAGCAGATGAACATGGATGTGAAATTTCGTACAGGAAAAAATGATCTGCTAATTTGAGCTGTTTTTTATATTTTATCTGTTTTTTGGAATTATTTTCTTTTTATTAGTTCTGTTTTTTCTTTTTTATTCCGCTATCCTCTTAATTTTTTTGTTTTGGCACGTTCTTTGCTTTCATATTTTCCAAAATAATATTTACTAAGGGAGAGGCTCTCCCTTACAGACTGGAGGGATATCATGGGAAATCCAATTATTGGAGTATTTGCAGACACAATGAGCTGTAATAAAGGAGGATTTGGAGACGTAACCAGGCAATATATAAACGCCGCCTACATAAGCGCTGTGGAAGATGCCGGAGCGGTTCCATTTATCATACCTGTCAGCAATGATCTGGAAAAGACAAAAAAGCTGATTGATCTGTGCGACGGATTGCTCTTTCCCGGAGGGGAAGATATCGATCCCGGCTATTACGGTGAAAATCCTCATAAAAATCTGGGAGAAATCCGTCCGGAAGTAGACAAATTTCTCTTTCACAGCCTTCTTTACGCGCTGGAGCAGCGAAAGCCTGCCCTGGGAATCTGTAAGGGGATGCAGATGATGGTTGTGGCTACGGGAGGCTCTCTCTATCAGGATATCTATTCCCAGAGAGAGGAAGAAACCTTCCTGCACTGCCAGTCAGGGCGGCGCACTTATGGGGTTCATCAGGTACAGATTGACAAAGACAGCCGTCTTTTCCAGATTCTCGAAACAGGGCAGATTGCTACCAACAGCATGCACCATCAGAGCGTCCGGACTCTTGGAAAAGGCCTTCGTCTCTCTGCACACACAGAAGATGGAATCGTGGAAGCAGTGGAAAGCCTTGACGGACGGCTGATTGGCGTTCAGTGGCATCCTGAGGAAATGGTTCCTGAAAGCGGTGCCATGAAACGGCTGTTTAAAAATCTGGTTCAGAGAGCATCTGTGTAAACGAAACAAGAGAGGAAAGAGAGGGCAAATCTCCTATGCAAGCAGAAAAAAAGAAGAAAGAATCTATGAGCATGTGGAAAATCATTCTCATTGTTAACCTGGCAGTATATATTCTGTCATTTATCATTCCGTCCGGAGCCTATCAGCGGGATGGAAAAATGGCGGTTCCAGGCACCTATGCCGTAGTCGACAAAACCTATTTGAATCCTATTGACGTAATTCTGGCGGTGGGAGACACGGTGTACTCCTCCTTTGGCCAGCTGTTCGTCACTCTGATTATTATGGGCGGCATGATGGGTATCGTCAACTCCACCGGCGTTCTGGACCGGGCTCTGGGAAACTTAATCCACAGGCTCAAGGATAAGGCTTTGGCAATTATCCCTATTTATGTATTTGCAACCGCTCTATTGGGGTGCGTAGGATCTATGATTTCTACTGTCATTTTATTTGTGCCTTTAGGGCTTCTAATTGCCAAGCAGCTTCGGGCAGACCGCACCTTCGCCGTCGGCCTGGTAATTCTGGGTTCTTTTACAGGTTTTATGTCTTCACCTATCAATCCTTTAACCGGAGTGATGGGACAGGAGATCGCAGGGCTGGTTCCATATTCCGGAGCAGGGCTGAGAACGATTGTCACCATTCTGAACGTCTCTGTGGTTTCTGCCTATCTGATATGGTGGGCAAAACGCTGCCAGAAAAACAAGGCTGTCTATGAAAGAGATTTTGGCGGAGAAAAAGCCCTGGAGCCGGAAGACTATGAACGTACCTATCAGCCTCTTTCCGGACGGGAAGCAGCCATCCTGGTTGTCTTTTTTGGCGCATTTATTTTCTTCGCAGCCGGCGGTCCTACCCTTGGTCTCGGAATGACTCAGCTGGGTTCCATTATGCTGCCAGTCGCTTTTGTGGAAGGTATTCTGGCCGGATATAAACTGGATGATATCATGAGCAACTTCGTCAAAGGAACTCAGTCCATGTGCGGAGTTATGGTATTTATGGTGCTGGCTTCTATTATGAGCATTATTTTAAACCAGGCTGGCATACTTGATTCCATCGTTTACTACATTTCCATTCCTTTAAGCCATTTAAGCAGCGCGATGGCCGCAGTGGGCATGTTTATTGCAAATGCCTTTATCAATGTTTTCATCGGTTCCGGCTCTGGCCAGACGGTAGTCGCTATGCCAATCATGGCTCCCCTGGCCGACGTGGTAGGCGTAACCCGCCAGATGGCTGTCCTCACGCTTCAATATGGCGATGGATTTACCAATCTGTTCCTTCCGACTAATGTAAATCTCATGGCCTGCCTTGCCATGGCCGGAGTAGACTTTAAGCGGTGGATTAAATTTTTAGTTCCCTGCTATGCGATTCTGTTTGTAATTATGGTCATTTCCATTTTTATTGGAACAGCCATTGGATTCTAAAAGAGGAGGAATAAATCATGATATCGGATAAGACATTACAGGAAGAGCTGATACAGCTGTCAGACGAGCTGGAAAAGCAGACGATTCAGCTGCGCCGGGAAATTCATCAGTGTCCCGAATTATCCTTCCATGAATATAAGACCAGCAGGGTCGTTATGCGGGAGCTGGAGCGGATTGGAATCCCTTATGAGGAAAGTCCGCAGAAGCCAGGTATTATCGCCACCATCGACAGCGGAAAGCCTGGAAAGTTTCTAATGCTGAGAGCAGATATGGATGCTCTTCCCATTCAGGAATCTACAGGACTTGACTTTGAATCCCAGACAAGCGGAGTCATGCACGCCTGCGGCCACGATGTCCACACAGCCAATCTGATAACCGTTGGAGAAATCTTATTCCGCACCAGGGAACGCTGGAATGGAAAAATAAAGCTGGTCTTTCAGCCGGCAGAAGAAAACGGAGGAGGGGGCCGGGAAATGATCAAAGCCGGCCTTATGCAGGAAAAACCGGATGCCTGCTTTGCTCTCCATGTAAAAAATGGAGTTCCGGGACGTATTTTCCTGAAGCAGAAATACCTTTCTTCCTACTCTGACAGCTATACCTTAACGATCAGAGGACGCGCGGCTCATTCCTCCACACCGGAGGAAGGCGTGGACGCTATTTACATTGCATCAGCGTTGATCATGGCCCTGCACGGAATTTCTTCTCGCAATCTCTCTCCTATGGCCCAGTCCACGCTGAATGTGGGCACTATTCAGGGCGGTTCTGCTCCTAATATCATCGCGGATCAGGCCGTTTTAGGGGTAATGCTGAGAAATGTATCAAAGGAATCCAGACAGGCCATGAGGCTCCAAATCGAGACTCTGGCAAAAGGAATCTCCGAATCTATGGGCGGAACCTGTGAAATTGCCTTTCGCGCCGGTTATCCGGCTGTCTACAATGACATTGACTTTACAAAATTTGTGGAGCAGACCTTCCGCGGCAATGCAGAGTGTCTGTATTCGAATATAAAAGATGGGCGTCCCGAAAATTGGTTGATCACGGATCTGGATCCTATGCTGGGAGCTGAAGATTTTGGATTTTTCGCTCAGGAAGCGCCTTCCTGCATGATTTTTGTAGGAACAGGGGGAGACGCTCCCATGCATAACCCCAATTTCCAGGTGGATGAGCAGTATATTAAGCTCTGTACCAGGGCTATGGCCTTGACGGCCGCAGAATATCTGTCTTCTGCCCGGTAAAATAGTTCGAGAAAGCGCCGCAGTCCCATCAAAACCGATGGGACTGCGGCGCTTCCTCTCTGCTGTCAACTCTTAAAGCTTATTTCCGTTCCGCCCGAACTTTCTCTTTTTAAACCGGAGAAAAGGAATTTTCGTGGCTGCGGCCTCCATCCTGCACTGGTTGTCCTTCTGGCACGCTCGTATCATCTCATCCAGCTGCCTGAACCGCTCGTCCTCCTTCTCATCAGCTACCCGCATCAGGTAATCCATTTCCTTGAGAAGTTTCTCATGAACCATATAAGCGATATCCTGGCTCAGCTTTTCGCAGTTTTCTTCCATAGCACGCCCAATTACATGATTCAGGAGTCTCTGCACCTGTTCCAGCTGCCCGCTCTCTACCAATTCCTCCACTGAACTGCCCTGCCGCGGCTCCTCAGGGCAGGAAACAGCCGTACCGGGAACCGTCTGAGCCTCCGAAGCCTCCCCGCTCCCGCTTCCTGCAGGATCCGCGTCCTTCAGAGCCGCCAGCACGTCCTCCTCCAGCACCTCGTTGGGGATAATCACCTTCCCGTCTGATTCCAGAGACTTGGCAAGCGCAGTTTTAATCGCTTTCAGCTGATACCCCTTATCCTTCAGCATCTTTACCTGCCTGAACAAACGAATGTGAAACTCTGTATAATAACGATGCCCCATCTCGTTTCTGGGTATCCTAAGCTCCAGCTCCTCCTCCCAATATCTCAGAACGTGCGCCTCCACATCCACTTTTTTGGAAGCGTCTGATATCAGATAATGTACCTCAGCCATAATTCAATCCTCTCCTTTGGTTCACAATATTTCGTAGCCTGTTAATACTATATGCGAACCCCAGCGCAATTATGTCAAAAAAAGAAGCTGGGCTGAGACAGCTTCTGAAGGCAATAAAAAAGAGAAACGGGGAAAGTTTCCTGGTTCCAATTCAAAGTCACCCAAAACTTTCCCTGCTTCCCTTTTTCTAGCGGAAAGAACCGCTCCTATCTGTGTATTTTTCTCCCTACTTGGCCAGATTCTCAAATTTCGTAAGCTCCGGTCTCCAGAGCAGGTTGACGGTTCCGATGGGGCCGTTTCGCTGCTTGGCAATAATAACCTCGGCGATGTTAGGATTCTCCGTATCCTTGTGATAGTAATCGTCTCTATAGAGGAACATAACCATATCGGCATCCTGCTCGATGGCTCCCGACTCCCTCAGATCCGACAGCATGGGCCGGTGATCCGGCCTGGTCTCACAGGCGCGGGACAGCTGTGACAGGGCGATAACCGGCGCGTTCAGCTCCCTGGCCAGGGCCTTTAAGGAACGGGAAATCTCGGAAATCTCCTGCTGTCTGTTCTCTCCGCCCTTTCCGCTTCCGCTCATCAGCTGAAGGTAGTCGATAATGACAATGCTGAGCCCATATTCCAGCTTCACCTTCCTGCACTTGGAACGCAGCTCCATAATGGAGATGCCCGGCGTGTCGTCGATAATCAGCTTGGAATTTCCAATGGTTCCAATTCCCTCCACCACAGCGTCCCAGTCGGAATCTGACAGAGTTCCTGTCCTCAGCTTCTGGGAATCCACTCTGGACTCCATGGAAAGCATACGGTTGACCAGCTGTTCCTTGGACATCTCCAGGCTGAACACCATACAGGGCATATTTTTCCTTACTGCAATGTGATCCACCACATTCAGCACAAAGGCAGTCTTTCCCATGGACGGGCGGGCCGCAATCAGCACGAAATCCGAGGGCTGAAAGCCCGAGGTGCGAAAATCCAGATCGTGGAAGCCGCTGGGAATTCCCGTCACGTTTCCCTGATTCTTAGACGCCGTCTCAATCTTGTCCAGCACGTTCAACGCCACCTGGCGGATCGGCACGAAATCGCCGCTTCCCTTGCTCTGAAGCAGGTCGAACACAGACTTCTCCGTGTGAGCCAGAATATCGTCCAGCTTATCCTTCCCCGCATAGCAGGTGTTGGCGATCTCCTCGTTAATCTTAATCAGTCTTCTAAGCACTGCCTTCTCACGCACAATACCTGCGTAGGACTTCACGTTGGCGGAGGTGGGCACAGTTGTCATAATATCCCGGACAAACTCCAAACTGCTGACCTCCGGGGGAACGTCCTTCTCCTTCAGGCGGTTCTGGAGCGTCACCAGATCCACCGGCTTTCCCTCGTTAAACAGCTCCACCATCGCCTCGAACATCACGCCGTACTGGTGCTGGTAAAAATCGGCGCCTGTGACAATCTCAGACGCCGAAATAATAGCTTCGCGGTCCATCAGCATTGCGCCGACGACGGACTGCTCCGCCTCCACACTGTGAGGAAGCACGCGCTTAATCAGCGCTTCATCCATGCTTATGCCTCCGTTACCTTGACACGAAGAGTTCCCGTTACATCCTTGTGAAGCTTAACCGGCACTTCGTGGGTTCCGAAGGTTTTAAGGGGCTCCGGAAGCACCAGCTTCTTCTTGTCAATGTCTATCTTCAGCTGCTCGGACACAGCCTTGGCAATCTCCTTGCCGGATACGGATCCGAACGCTCTTCCGCCCTCTCCGGCGCGGATGGATAAGGCAATGGACTTATCCTCTAAAAACTTGGCCAGATCCTTGGCCGCTGCCAGGTGCTCCGCCGCAATCTTCTGCTCGTTTGCCTTCTGAAGCTTTAAATCGTTCAAGTTCTGAGCCGTAGCCTCCACGCCCAGATTTTTCTTTAAAATAAAGTTTCTGGCGTATCCGTCGTTTACCTTTACAATCTGTCCCTTCTTTCCCAGGGATTTTACATCCTCCAATAATACAACTTCCATTTTATATTTCTCCTTTCTCGATCATCTGCCTGAGCATGGCCTTCAGTTTTTCTCTGGCCTCCTCCATGGTAGCGTCCTTTAACTGGGCTCCGGCAATGGTTCTGTGGCCGCCGCCGCCCAGCTTCTCCATCATCACCTGCACGTTCACCTCGTCAATAGAACGGGCGCTGAAGAAGATGGTATCCTTTACCTGCGTCATGACAAAGGACGCCTTGATTCCAATGATGTTAAGCAGCTCGTTGGCCGCCTGGGCGCCTATGACAGTCGGGCTCTCCAGTCCCTCGGACGGACACTCGGAAATGGCAAATTCCTTCTCGAAAATTTCCGCTCTTCTGACTGCCTCCGCCCTGGCCCGGTAGTCCTCCACCCGGTCGCGGAACAGCTTTCTGACCCGCACCACATCGGCTCCGTTTCTCCTCAGGAAGGCCGCAGCCTCAAAGGTCCGCACTCCCGCCTGATTCATGAAATTATTCGTGTCAATGACAATTCCCGCATACATGGCGTCCGCCTCCACAGAGCGCATCTTAATACCGTCTCCTACGTACTGGAGAATCTCAGAAACCATCTCGCAGGTGGAGGAAGCGTAGGGCTCCACATAGGAAAGCACCGCGTTCTCAATAATCTCGCTGCTCTGTCTGTGGTGGTCTAATACCATAATGGTCTTAACCATCTTTAACAGCTCCGGCGCCTCCGTAATGCTGGGCCGGTTCACATCCACCACCACCAGCATGGTATTGGCGTCTGCCCGGGCTGCCGCCTCGTCTCCTGTCAGGAACAGGTCCTCCGGATAGTCCGGATTATTCTGAAACCGCTCCATCATAGGGCGCACGGAAGAATTGACGCTGTTAATGACAATGTGTGCCTTTTTGTTAAACGCCGCCGCAATCCTGTAGATTCCAATGGTGGCTCCAAAGGAATCCGGATCTCCGATCCGGTGTCCCATAATGAGCAGCTTATCCTTCGTCTCCATCAGCTCTCTCATGGCGTGGGCCTTTACCCTGGCCTTTACCCTGGTGGTCTTCTCCAGCTGCTGGGACTTGCCGCCGTAGTAGGTGATCTTGGCTCCGTCCTTCACCACCGCCTGGTCGCCGCCGCGGCCCAGAGCCATGTCAATGGCTGTTCTGGCGTACTCGTAGTTTCTGATATAGGTCTCTCCGTTCATACCCATACCGATACTCAGCGTCACAGCCATCTCGTTGCCGATGTTGACCGTTTTAACCTCCTCCAGAAGGGCGAACCGCTCCTTCTCAAGCTCCTTCGTATACTTCTGCTTAATGACAAAGAAATATTTGTCTTTTTCCAGTTTCTTCACAATACCGTCTAAATTAGAAATATACTTGTTGATCTTTCGGTCAATGAGAGCCACCAGAAGCGAGCGGCGCACCTCCTCCACGCTCTCCAGGGCCTCGTCGTAATTGTCCAGATAAATCAGTCCGGCCACCAGGTTCTGATCTGCAATCTCCTGCTTTAAAGCCAGAAGCTCCGTCTCGTCAAACAGATAAACTGCCCACAGCGTCTCATCCTCGTCTCCGTCCGGCGCGTCCAGGTTCAGTTCCCCGTTCTCGCCTGCGCAGATGTGGCGGAGCTCCATCCGGTAAAAGCTGTCTCCATAGGTAATGTGAAGACTTCCCTCCCCGTCGATTCCATTTAAAATCTCCCTGGTCAGCTCCGGAAACAGCCCGAACAGCGTCTTATTCTTCCGGTCATCCCTCACAATATCGGCAAACCCGTCGTTCATCCACAGCAGAAGACCGCTTTCATCTGCAATCGCATAGGGGAAAGCCATATCCGCCGCAATATGCTCCTGAAGCTCGGCATACTGAGCAGAAAATTCCAGAAGCCCCCCTAGAAGCCGCTTCCTCTTATACAGATAAAGCCATCCGCATACCGCCGCATAAAACAGTGTAAAACCAGTCATGACAATGCCGGCCTTTAAATCCATCAGACCCACCACCACATTGGCGGCCATCAGAATCACTGCCATAAAAAGCGGCCACTGCAGATATGCCCGAAGCTGCCCCTGTATTCTGATATCCTCTTTCATCTCTCTCTCCTGTTTCATTTTCGAGAACGCTCCCCGGAAATCCCGCAGAGCGTTTATCCTTTTGTATATCTATAGATACAAATTATAGCATAAAGGGGGCGGTTCGTCTAGGCACGCAGGACAAACGCAAAACAATTTGACATCCCCTTCTTCTGATGGTATACTTTCCCTAAACCAAGGGAGCTCGTAGGCGGGCTGAGAGGAAGTAACCAAACTTCGACCTTTATCACCTGATTTGGGTAATGCCAACGTAGGGACTATACAGACACGGCCATCATAAAGCCGTCAGCCGCATTCTCAGATCTGGATCCGCATGGTTTCAGATCTTTTTTTCCGCCTCCGTTCTCCTCTCATTATGAAAGGAGCATATTTATGAACCAGACAGCACATCCGGCCCCAGGCCCCTCTTCCCGAACCTACTCCACACAGATGGACGCCGCCAGAAAAGGCATTCTCACAAAAGAAATGGAAGCCGTAGCCAGACAGGAGCGCTTTGATACCAAGCGTCTCATGGGCCTTGTAGCGGAGGGAAAAATTGCCATTCCCGCCAACCGCCTCCACACCTGCCTTCATCCTAACGGCATCGGCTCTATGCTGAGAACGAAAATCAACGTCAATCTGGGAACATCCCGAGACTGCGTGGATCTGGATATGGAACTTCAGAAGGTCAGCGACGCCGTGGCCATGGGCGCGGAATCCATCATGGATTTAAGCTCCTTCGGAGACACCCGGAAATTCCGCAGAAAGCTGACGGCCGAGTGTCCTGCCATCATCGGCACAGTTCCCATCTACGACGCGGTAGTCTATTACCACAAGCCCCTTGGGCAAATCACCGCTGACGAGTGGATTGACATTGTCCGGATGCACGCCATGGACGGCGTCGACTTCCTCACCATCCACGTAGGCATCAATAAAAATACGGCCAGCCGGTTCAAGCAGGCGAAACGCCTCACCAATATTGTCTCCAGAGGAGGTTCCATTATTTTCGCCTGGATGGAAATGACAGGAGAGGAAAATCCATTTTACGCGCGGTTTGACGAAATTCTCGATATCTGCCGGGAATACGATGTGACTTTAAGTCTTGGAGACGCCTGCCGTCCCGGCTGCCTGGAAGACGCCTCGGACATTTCCCAGATAGAAGAGCTTGTCACGCTGGCGGAGCTGACTAGACGCGCCTGGGAGAAAGACGTGCAGGTTATAATTGAGGGGCCAGGCCACATGCCTTTAGACCAGATTGCAGCCAATATGAAAATCCAGCAGACGCTCTGCAAGGGCGCTCCCTTCTATGTATTAGGGCCTCTTGTCACAGATGTGGCCCCCGGATACGATCACATTACTGCGGCCATCGGAGGAGCAGTCGCCGCAGCCGCCGGCGCTTCCTTCCTCTGCTATGTCACTCCGGCCGAGCATTTAAGACTGCCGGATCGGGACGACGTAAAAGAGGGAATTATCGCGTCGCGAATCGCAGCCCACGCCGCCGACATTGCGAAAGGAATTCCCGGCGCCTCAGACTGGGATCGAAGCATGAGCGAGGCCCGCAAAAAGCTGGACTGGGAAGAAATGTTCCGCCTCTCTATAGATCCGGAGAAAGCCAGACGCTACCGCGCTTCCTCCAAACCGGAAAAAGAAGATACCTGCTCCATGTGCGGAAATTTCTGCGCTGTCAAAAATATGAACCGGATCCTGGACGGAGAAATTGTCTCTATTTTTGATGAATAAAGATCCAAAAGAGGGCGCGGCCAAAATGCCGCGCCCTCTCTGCATGTCAAATCTTGTCTGTTATGCGCTTTCCTGCGCTGAACTGGTTTCTGATATCCTGCCGTTTCTGCTGCTTTATTCTGCTGCTTTTATTCTGCTGCTTTTATTCTGCTGCTTTTATTTTTCTTTATTTTGCTGCTCTGTTTTCCTACTTTACCGCATCGCAGAGTATCTGTACGCAGGTCTCAATTCCCAGCTGGCCGCTGTTTAACATAATATCGTAGTTCTCCCGGCGGCCCCACTTCTGGTTGGTGAAGGTCTCGTAATGAATCCGGCGCTTTTTATCCGTTTGATGCATGAACTCGTCGATATAGTCCTCGATCTCGCCGTACTCAGCCAAAGCTCTCTGTC
>PPYF01017204.1_pt1 | contig 14777 bp, 17 predicted proteins | sample 1559871 | NCBI WGS metagenome assembly PPYF01 (sample SAMN08240021, study PRJNA423297) | Human gut metagenome, whole genome shotgun sequencing project. | reverse complement strand
ATTCACTGAAAAGAATTAGATTATTTACTCGTCTTTTTCATAGCTTTTTAATTTGTTTATATGTATTTAACATTATTTTGAACAAAAAAGCAAGAAAAAAATGTGATATGATATTTAGGAAAGCGGTTTATTTATAGTAATATAAAAATTTTTATTAGTTTAGAGGATAAGAATGTTAGGATTTTCTGTTTATCTTGGACACGATTTAACGTCTGAAGATTACAATTACTTATTAACAATGCGAAACAGTGGTTTTGCATATGTTTTTACACAACTTGTAGTTGCTGATACAGCTAAGGAAATTATTTTAAAACGACTTAATAATTTAACTAATTGGTGTAAAAAATTAGATTTAAAGATAATTGCTGATGTGTCAGAGAAAGTTTTACAAAATTTAGATATTAACATTAATAGTGTTGAGCAGATTAAAAATTTAAATTTAACAGGAATTCGTGTGGATGATGGCTTTTCAATGGAAATGATTGCTAAGTTATCAAAAGAAATGCCAATAGTGTTAAATGCTAGCACGATTACCCAGGAAGACATTGATAATTTAAAGTATAGCAATGCCAATTTTGAAAAGTTGATGGCAGGTCATAATTTTTATCCGCGTCCTGAAACAGGTCTTGAAGCACATTGGATGCAAGAAAGAAATGAATGGCTGCACAAGTATGACTTAAAAACTGCGGCATTTATTGCGGGAAATGGCAAATTACGTGGACCATTGTTTGCTGGGTTACCAACGTTGGAAAAGCAAAGATACGAAAATCCATTAGCTGCAATTTTGGAATTGAGAAAATATGGCTGTGATAATGTTTTTGTAGGAGATCCCCAAATTACCAGGGATGCGATTGAATCAATTACCAATTATGAAAAAGAAAAAGCGATCACACTTCATATTGATACTGATGTGTCAGAATTATTAGAAAATAAATGGCATAATAGGCCTGATGTGGCTAGGGATGTCGTAAGATTAAAGGAAAGCAGAGAAAAACGCTTTTTGCCAACTTTTCCGCAAGATAATGTCTATGCACGTCCTAAGGGTAGCGTGACAATGGATAATAATTTATATCAACGTTATGAAGGTGAAATTCAGATTACTAAGCGCGATTTACCACGCAATGAAAAAATTAATGTCTTAGCACAAGTGAAGGATTATGATTTGCCTTTGTTAGATTACATTGGCTCAAATACACAAGTAATCTTTAGAAAAGTTATCGGGAAAACAGGATTCGAACCTGCGACCCCCTGGTCCCAAACCAGGTGCTCTACCAAACTGAGCCATTTCCCGTTTTAAAGATGCGCCCTGAAGGATTTGAACCTTCAACCTTCTGATTCGTAGTCAGACACTCTATCCAGTTGCGCTAAGGGCGCGTCTATCAGTCAACTCAATTAGTATAACATAAATATAGAGGTTGTCCAATTGTTTTTGAAAAAATGGATAAAAAAAGCCCAGTTACTGACTACCCTACAGTAACTAGACCTATACCATTCTATCGAAAAAAGAAGAATAAAACTATCTTATTGTTAAATAATTAATAGAAAAGTAAGATTAATGCAATATTTTGGTCGTTTACTTATCACCATCAAAAATATTGTCTTTAACTATTACGTAGTCTACTAATTTAATTGAATTTAATTCACGTCCACCGGCATAAGAAATAGCAGATTGCAAATCTTCTTGCATTTCACGTAAAGTATCTTTAATTGAGCCGCGATATGGAACAAGCATTTGTTTACCTTCAACGTTCTTGTAAGCACCTTTTTGTACTTCAGAAGCGGATCCCCAATATTGTTTAAAGGTTTTGCCATCAATCTTAATGACGTTACCAGGAGATTCTTCGTGCCCTGCAAGCATTGAGCCGATCATAACCATTGAAGCGCCAAAACGAATAGATTTAGCAATATCACCGTTATGACGAATACCGCCATCTGCAATAAGGGGTTTTGAAGCAACTTTACTACACATACGAAGCGCAGCTAGTTGCCAGCCACCGGTACCAAAACCGGTCTTAAGCTTAGTAATACATGCCTTACCAGGACCTACACCAACTTTTGTAGCATCGGCACCAGCATTTTCTAATTCACGCACTGCTTCTGGTGTAGCAATGTTACCGGCAGTAAGGAAAGAATTCGGTAATTTTTCCTTAATATACTTGATCATTTTGATTACATAAACAGAATGACCATGTGCAACGTCAATAGTAATATATTCTGGCTTAAGATTTTGCTTGACCAGTTCATCAATAAAGTCATATTCACTGTCTTTAATACCAACTGAAATAGAAGCAAATAATCCTTTTTCATGCATCATCTTAATAAACGGAATACGCTTTTCTGGTTCAAAACGGTGCATGACGTAATAATAGTCATTTTCTGCTAACCATACGGCTAATTTGTCATCAATAACGCTTTCCATATTAGCTGGGACAACTGGTATTTTAAATGTTCGGTTTCCGAACTTTACACTAGTATCCGCGTCACGGCGGCTTTTGATGATCCCTTTATTAGGAATAAGTTGGATATCATCATAGTCAAAGGCTTCCATACTAAAATAATTACTCAATTTGATTTGCTCCCTTTATTTTCTGCTTACCAAACGAGAACTACTATATTTGATAAAAGTATTTTTGTCAATATAAAAATCGAACTATGAAATAAATTAAAAATAAAATAATTCGGTTTTTGCATTGACTAATAATTAACAAATTGCTAGACTATCATACGTAATACTTATAGAGATTTTTTATGAGGTGAATTTCAAATGACAGCAGTTGCAGTTGTAGGGAGCCAATGGGGCGATGAAGGTAAAGGAAAGATTACTGACTTTTTAAGTAAAGATGCCGCAATGGCAGTTCGCTCAAACGGTGGTAATAACGCAGGTCACACCATTGATATTGATGGCAAGACTTTCAAGATGCGTTTAATTCCTTCAGGAATTTTTGCAGCTAAGGATAACACAGTTATTGGTAATGGTGTTGTAATTAACCCAGAAGTTATGTTTAGTGAACTTGAAAATCTTGAAAAGAACGGTATTGATACTAGTGGCTTGAGAATTTCTAACCGTGCTCACATTATTATGCCTTACGACATTAAGCAAGATGAATACCAAGAAGAAGCTAAGGGTAAAAATAAGATTGGTACTACTAAGAATGGTATCGGTCCAACTTACATGGATAAAGCTTCAAGAATAGGTATTCGCGTTTGTGATTTACTCGAAAAAGATACTTTTGAAGAAAAGCTTCGTACTAATCTTGAAATTAAGAACGAATTATTTACTAAGGTTTACGGTAAACCAGCTCTTAAATTTGAAGATATTTTTGACAAGTACTATGAATATGGTCAAAGAATGAAGAAATACATTACTGACACTTCAGTTTTAGTAAATGATGCGCTTGACCAAAATAAGAAGGTTTTATTCGAAGGGGCACAAGGTATCATGCTTGATATTGATGAAGGTACTTACCCATTTGTAACTTCTTCAAACACTATTTCAGGTGGTATTGCTTCAGGTATCGGTATTGGTGCCAACCGTTTGGATACTGTAATTGGTGTCTGCAAAGCTTACACTACTAGAGTAGGTGCAGGTCCATTTCCAACAGAACTTCTTGATGAGACTGGTGATCGTATTCGTGAAATTGCTCATGAATATGGTACTGTTACTGGTCGACCACGTCGTGTTGGTTGGTTTGACTCGGTTGCTCTTCGTCACTCAAAGCGTGTTGCTGGTATCAACGGCCTTAGCTTAAACTTGCTTGATGTATTTTCAGGTTTTGACAAGATTAAGATTTGTACTGCTTATGAACTTGATGGTGAAAATATTGATTACTATCCAGCAAGTTTAAAGGAACTTTACCGTTGTAAGCCAGTTTATGAAGAACTTCCAGCATGGGAAGAAGATATTACTCAAGTTAAGACTTGGGATGAACTTCCAGAAAATGCTAAGAAATTCTTGAACCGTATTTCTGAATTAGTGGGTGTTCCACTAGTGACTGTTTCAGTTGGACCTGACCGTGAACAGACTATTGTATTGAAGAATCCATGGGAAATGTAATTTATGCTTGAACGTTATACTCGTCCCGAAATGGGAAAAATTTGGACTGATGAAAATAGATATGCAGCATGGCTTGAAGTAGAAATTGCTGCAACTAAGGCATGGGCTGAACTTGGTGAAGTACCTGAAGAGGATGCAGAAAAGATTGCTAAGAATGCTTCATTTACTGCAGAACGTGTTGCAGAACTCGAACAAGTAACTCATCACGATGTTGTAGCATTTACTCGTACTGTTTCTGAAAGTCTTGGTGCCGAAAAGAAATGGGTACACTTCGGCCTTACTTCAACTGATGTTGTTGATACGGCACAAGGTTTTCTTTTAAAGCAAGCTGATGAAATTATCAGAAAAGACTTACACGAATTAAAGAAGACTATTGCTGAAAAGGCTAAGAAGTACAAGTATACTGTGGAAATGGGTCGTACTCATGGTGTGCAAGCTGAGCCTACTACTTTTGGCTTAAAGCTTGCTCGCTGGTATGCAGAAATTAACCGTGATATTGAACGCTTCGAACACGCCGCAAAGGGTGTAGAATCTGGTAAAATTTCTGGTGCTGTTGGTACTTTTGCTAATGTTCCACCTGAGATTGAAACTAGCGTGATGAAACAACTTGGTTTGACTCGACAACCAATTACTAGTCAAGTTTTGCCGCGTGATTTACATGCAGAATACATCGCTATGCTAGCACTTATTGCAACTAGTATTGAAAACTGGGCAACAGAAATTCGTGGCCTTCAAAGAAGTGAAATTCATGAAGTTGAAGAGCATTTCAGTGCAGGTCAAAAGGGGTCTTCTGCGATGCCTCATAAGAGAAATCCAATCGGTTCAGAAAACTTATGTGGTATGGCCCGGGTAATACGTGGTCATGTTGTAACTGCGTATGAAGATGTTGCTCTTTGGCATGAGCGTGATATTTCACACTCAAGTGCAGAACGTGTAATTTTACCGGATACTACAATTGCAATCGACTACATGCTTAACCGTTTTAACCGTATCTTGGCTAATTTGGATGTTTTCCCAGAAACTATGCTTAAGAATATGGACCGTACTTATGGTTTGATCTATTCACAACGTGTGCTTCTTAAATTGATTGATGAAGCAGGTCTTTCTCGTGAGAAAGCTTATGATATGGTTCAAAAATTGGCTGCTAAATCTTGGAATGAACAAAAACAATTTAGACCATTGGTAGAAAACAGTGAAATTATGGATTATCTTTCAAAAGAAGATATCGATGATGCATTTGATTATCATTATCACTTACGTCATGTAGATGATATTTTTAAGAAATGTGGTTTAGACTAATAATCAAAAAGCGTTTGGAAAAATCCAAGCGCTTTTTTGGTACAATAAAACATATTTAGAAGGGAAAACTATGAAAAAATTTATTTCTTTTATTATTAGATTAATCGTTTTAATTGCTGGCATTACCTTGGCAGGTTTTCTTGTTTGGCAATTATTCACTGATGTTCCTTTGCTTGATATGAATGTGCAAACTAAGGGACCGGTTATTGTTGTGTTATTTAGTATAATTGCCTTAATTTCTTTAGGTGCAGGGGTTAGCTTTTTCACTGATAAAAATTTAGGCTCAACAATTTTTTTAGGTGTACTTTTAGCGGTAATTGCAATAATTTTGTGGGTGCAAAAACAAGATTTAGCTGATATATATCGGTGGTATTTTATTTACGGTTTAATTGTTGCTTTACTAAGTCCATTTTTTAGAAAAGAAAATTAGAAAAAATCGAATTATGGCAGGACAGAAAAGTCCTGCTTTTTATTTTTTTAGTATTGGACAGTTGGGGAAAGGTAATTTAATTTTATTAAAAGAGGGTGGAAAGTATGAATGGGAATATTGATGATCATATGAATCAAAAAGAGTTGGCACATTGGATGCGGATGCGTAAATACAGAAAGCAGATTTTAATTGGAGAGTTTATTTATGTTTTTATCTTGTTGATGGCATTGATTTATAACTTTGCTATTTTTATGCATTTAGTTGTTTTTCAAGGGATAGCAATTTCTGCTTACTTAGTAATTGGTTGGATTTTTGCCAAAGATGATGCAGCCGTAAAATTAAAAAAGCGTGATACATTATGGGAAACGATCACTAGTATTAGAATTAATAGATTATTTTTTGTTCGTTTATTTGAAACAGCAGTTTTTGGAGTCATACTTGGTGTGGCAATTAATTTTTGTTTTAAATTGACGAATGATATTTTTCAAAGTCCAACTAAATTACAATCCAGTAGTTTAGTTGAAAATATTGCGCTTTATGAGGATTTTTTTCCTATTATTATTTTATGCATAGTTGCGATTTCCGTCTTATTTGCGGCAAAAAAGCAAATAAAAATTTCTAGCGTAATTTCTGTTGTAGTGCTTTTAATCATTGTTTTCACTCACAGTGATATGTTAGTACAAGCACTTATCGGCATTGTCGGTTCTATTGCAGCATTTATTTTGGCATTTCAATCTAAGCTTTGATGTCTATACATTGAAGTCCCCTTAATGGCTATGTTAAAATTACTCACATTAAGCTTAAGGGATGTGACAATGTGAATCAGCGCTATCGCGGAATTACCTTGGCTGTAGTTGGTGCATGTTTTTGGGGAGCATCAGGTACAGCGGTAGAGTTTTTATTTTCGAATACTAATGTAGATACATCATGGTTAGTTGGATTACGGCTCATTTTTTCAGGTATATTACTCATGCTTTATGCTTGTTATAAGTATTGGGATAAAGTGAAAGCAATGTTCCATGATAAAAAGGCAGTGATTATGCTTATCTTGTTTGCATTTTTAGGAATGGGAAGCTCTCAGCTTTCATACTTTGTGGCTGTTAAGTATAGTAATGCACCAACGGCTACAGTAATTCAGTTTTTAGCACCGGTTTTCATCATTATTTACTCTTCACTTAGAAGTAAAATGTTGCCGCGGCGAATAGATCTGATTTCGATCTTTGTAGCTGTAGGTGGGACATTTATTTTAGCAACTGGTGGTCGCTTTGACCAATTGGCTTTATCACCGATGGCATGTTTGTGGGGATTAATCGCTGCAATATCAGAAGCGATTAACACAGTAATGCCAGGAAGCTTATTTAAAAAATATGGTACTATTCCGGTGGTGGGTGCAGCTATGTTGATGGCTGGTATTGCTTTTTTACCAATTTATTTCACTCAGCCAATGCCTAAACTTACACCGGTTGATATTTCAGTGATTGTTTATATCATTATTGGTGGTACGTTGCTTGCTTATACAATGTATTTATCTAGTGTTCAATATATTGATCCAAGTACTGTAGGGATGCTTGGAGCATTTGAGCCATTAATTGCTACAATCTTATCAGTTACTTTGCTTCATGCGGACTTTGGTCCAATGGATATGTTTGGTGGCTTTTTAATCATTGTAGCAACTTTTATGCAATTAGTACCTACTAAAGACATGGTCAAAAATGAATAAAAAATTAACGGACTAGTTAACGCTAGTTCTTTTTTGTTATGATAAGAGTTGCTATTTAAAAAGTGGGGATTAGGAAATATGGTTACACAAAAACAATGTCGTCTTTGGGCATTTTTGGCTGCATTAGCTTGTGTCATGTGGGGAATATCAGGTTTATTTGCCAAAAGTTTGTTTAATATTAGTTCAGATATTACACCAATGTGGTTATCACAAATTAGAATGGTAACTTCGGGTATTATTTTATTAATTGTAGCTGGAATTTTGAAACAAAAGCCAATTGCTACAATGAAAAATAAGCATGATGCTTGGGTAATTATTGCTTATGGTATTTTTGGCTTATTACCCGTGCAATTATTCTATTTTATTGTTGTTCAACAGGCTAATGCATCAATTGCAACAATTTTACAATTTGTTGGTCCATTTTTTGTAATGGGTTATCTTGCATTTACTCATAAGCAGGTAATGCGCCGTATCGATGTGATTGCTGCGATTTTTGCATTTATTGGAGTGGTTCTTCTAGCAACTCACGGCCGTTTTAATCATTTGGCAATTACGCCAAGTGTCTTATTCTGGGGACTTCTTTCAGCTGTAGGTGTGGCAACCAATACTTTAATTCCAATTGGGGTTTTAAGACGTGTTTCGAGTTTAGTCGTAACAGGCTGGGGATTATTATCTGCTGGTATTTGTTTAATGATTGTGCATCCACAAATGCCGCATATTCCAAATACACCACATGTTTGGCTTGATGTGTTGGCAGTGATTGTAATTGGAACATTAATTCCATTTCAATTAATGACCAATTCACTTAGATTTATTAAAGCTTCAACGGCCAGCTTGCTCGATGCCTTCGAACCATTTTCTGCGACCCTTGGGTCAGTGCTTTGCTTTGGTTTAGTAATGACACCAATGGATTGGATTGGTTCAATCTTGGTTGTTTTAGCCGCAATGGCTTTGAATATTTCACCTAAGAAAAAGAAAGGTAAATTAGATGGAAAAAGCCAGGACTAGAAGACTATGGACATTTTTAGCCGCAATGGCTGCTATTATGTGGGGAATATCAGGTCTTTTTGCTAAAGGACTTTTTAACATTAGTTCTAAAATTACGCCAATGTGGCTAACACAAATTCGCTTGATAGTTTCTGGAATAGTTTTATTGATATTGGCAGCTATTTTAAAGCAAAAACCGGTAGCTACATTAAAAAATAGACATGATGCCTGGATTATTTTAGCGTACGGAATATTTGGCTTATTACCTGTGCAATTATTCTATTTCATGTGTATTCAGGTGGCTAATGCGTCAATAGCTACAATTTTACAATTTATCGGTCCATTTTTTGTATTAGGTTATTTAGCTTTAACCCATAAGCAAGTTATGCGTAGATTGGATATATTGGCAGCTATTTGCGCTTTTATTGGGGTGTTCCTGCTTTCAACACACGGACAATTTAATCATTTAGCTATTACACCAGTTGCACTTTTTGGGGACTTCTTTCAGCTGTGGGAGAAGCCACTTATACATTAATTCCCGTTAATATTGTTAAACGAGTTTCTAGTATGGTGGTAACAGGCTGGGGGATGTTATTTGCGGGGATTAGTTTAGTGATTATTCATCCGCAATTTCAAGCTATTCCTAATAAACCAGCTGTTTGGTTTTATACAGGTGCGGTCATTGTTATTGGAACAATTATTCCATTTCAAATTATGGCCAATGCTTTACGTTATGTTGTGCCATCAACAGCTAGTTTGCTTGATGCATTTGAGCCATTTTCTGTAACAGTGGGATCAGTTATATGCTTTGGACTAGTAATGATGCCAATGGATTGGGTAGGTTCAATTCTAGTGGTTTTAGCCGCAATGGCCTTAAATTTTGTACCAAAAAGAATTCGTCAAGAACATGATGAGGCATAAGTCAGATCTTATCAAAATTACAAAATACAATATTATTTGTCACATTGCTTAATTGTATAGTAGTGATTTTAAAACATTGCTGTAACATTTCTTATGTATTATTTAAATCGTTGAGTGATGAAACACATCATTTGACTTACAAGAAATAATAAGGAGACAAATAAATTGAATTTTAAACGTAGTTTAGTTAAGCTTGCAACAGTATTATCATTATTCTTTACAGGAATTTCATTTATTAATGTACCTGCTCTTACTCAAACTGCTCAAGCAGCTCAAAGTAAAACTGAAAAGCGTAATGCCGTTGCTGGACTCGCTAAAAAGCAAGTGGGTAAGCGTTATGTATATGGTGCGACTGGTCCCTCTGCTTTTGACTGTTCAGGCTTAGCTCAATACGTTTATAAGGCCGCTGCTAATAAGTCATTACCTAGAACTACTTATGGACAAGTAACTAAAGGTAAGCGTGTTTCTATGAATCATCTTAAAAAGGGTGACCTATTATTCTGGGGCTCAACCTCAGCTCCTTACCACGTGGGTATCTATGTTGGCGATGGGCAATATGTTCACGCTGCAACGCCTAGTCAGGGTGTAAGAAAGCAAGCATTGAGCGTATACTTCTATCCATCAGCTGCTAAGCGTGTATTAAATTAAATTGAAAAATAAGCCAAAAGAAAAGAACAATCGGAAATCATCCGGTTGTTCTTTTTGCTTTATTCGGTTACTGTAGCAGGTTTATTCGTTCTTTCATTGTGCCAAGCGATAATCATTTTCATGATTGCATTAGCTACGTTAGTATTTTTTAGAAGTGGACCATGTGAGTATGATCCGATAAAGTTGCGGTAACGCAAGCCTTCAACGTGGTCTTGTGGGTTGTTACCGTAACCTTCAATCATGTTGCCAAGGGGGTGCAACTTGTCTGTATTGTCGAAATAAGTTTGACCGGAGTGGTTTTCAAACGCCTTAACTTCGCCCCATTCGGTCATGTAACGTGTATCACCGATCATTCTCTTGTCGGACTTGAAGACGGTGTGTAATGGCAAAATATCGAGTCCTGGGATAGTTACGCCAGAATTTGTCTTGTAGTAACTGCCCATAAGTTGGTAGCCACCACAAATGCAGAGCATAGGTTTGTCATTATTAATATATTTTTCAAGTGTTTCTTTATGTCTTGGTAAATCTTTAGCAACAACAGTTTGTTCAAAGTCTTGGCCACCACCAAAGAATACGAAGTCGTAGTCAAAAGCATTAAATTCATCACCAAGTGAAATGTTATCCACTTGTGTGTCGTATCCTTCACGTTTAAGTAAGAAACTAAGGATTTTAACATCGCCAGAATCGCCGTAGGTGTTCATCAAGTCTTCGTAAAGATATGCAATTTTGATTAATTTGTCACTCATTTTATCGTCCCTTAATTTACTAGAAATTCATTGTCCTTAGTATAACCTAAAACGAAAAGATTTTGCGATAAAAGATCTCAAAATCATGTACTCCACTATCTTTAATTAATTAAGAATATAAATTATAATTAATACTAAAATTAGTGGAGGAATATTATGAAAAATAAAAAGGTGGCATTAGTTGGGGTATTATCTGTTTTGGTAGTGATTATAACTTTATTTGTATCTGTAAATAGTCCGATGATCAATCGGGTTAGTCCTTATATTGCTGAAGCAGCAACTTGTGTTAAAAAGCATGATGCGATTGTAGATAGACTAAATACTTTTGTTAGCGAAACTGTTAGTTATGCTCAAGTTCCTGAAAAAACACAACAATATGTAAATGTGGAAATAATTGATCCTAAGAGTGGTAAAAATCGTAGTTACAAGATAAAGGAAATAACTGGCTATGATCCAAGTAGAAAATACATCAAGATCGATCATAAGGGTCAATACGTTAAATCAATTGATTATGTTTCTGAAAGTAAATTTTTAAAGATAAAAAAGTAAGAGATTAGGATTTTGAGCAGTCCTAATCTCTTATTCTATATAATTCGCAAATTTCCATTCATATTATTCATTATTATTTTTCTGCGCAGCCAAATGATTAATTGGGCCAAACTTTGAGCCAACATTAATTGGGTGTGAAATTGCCTCATAGGTAAAGTCTTTAGCAATCTTGACACTATCAATCAAATCATTACCTTTAGCAAGTTCTGCTGCAATAACTGCGGATAACGTATCGCCAGTTCCGTTTACACGATCAGTCTTAAAATATGACTTGGTAAAGGTATGAAATTGGCCGTCTTCGGTAAGCAAAAGATCAGTTACCTCAGTTTGATCACCATCATGGCGTCCTTTCATCAAAACGTTCTTAGCACCCATATCTTGCAACATTTTAGCGCCTTTTTTAACCTCATTAAGATTGTTTAATTCAAGGTTAGTTAATTTCTTTTGTTCATAGAAGTTAGGCGTAATTATATCGGCAAGTGGCACAAGACGTTTAATAAAAGTATTATAAGAATCATCGTCCATTAAAGTGTTGCCATGTTTAGTAGAGATTACGGGATCGATAACAATTTTACCGAAGTCATATTTTTCAAGATTATCGGCAACAACGTTCATTACCTTAGAATCGGCAACCATACCGGTTTTAGCAGCATTAATTGTAAAGTCATCAGCTAAAACATCGAATTGTTTTTGAATAAAGTCAACGGGCATTACTTCTGCTGCATAAATTCCAGTTGTATTACCAGCAACAGCAGCGGTTAATAACCCCATACCGTAAACGCCACGTGCAAAAAATGAATGTAAGTCTGCAGGCATCCCTGCGCTACCATCGCTGTCATTACCAGCAATAGTTACTGCAATTTTTTGATTTTGATCTGTCATTAATTTGAAGGCCTCTCTTACTTTAAAATATTCAATAAAAATTATAACGCGATTAATTGTGCAACTGCTAGAATCTGCATCCTAAAAAAAGTAAACTAATAAGAAAGCGCTTTTGATAGGAAGAATAATTATGAAAGAAAAATACATTTTATCAATTGATGAAGGAACAACTTCAACTAGAGCAATTATTTTTGATCATAATGGTAATGAAATTGTCTCAGCTCAAAAAGAAATCACCCAATACTTTCCAGAACCTGGCTGGGTCGAACATGATGCCAGCGAAATTTGGATGGCGGTGCAGACGACAATCGCTAATGCCTTTATTCAATCAGGTATTTGGCCAGGCCAGATTGCAGCAATTGGCATTACGAACCAGCGTGAAACTGCTGTGGTTTGGGATAAAGATACCGGTAAACCAATTTATCATGCAATTGTCTGGCAGTCACGTCAAACAAATGATTTGGCTGAAAAGCTAAAGAAAGATGGCTACAGCAATTTAATTAGAGAAAAAACTGGTTTGATCGTTGATCCATATTTCAGTGCAACTAAAATTCGCTGGATTCTTGATCATGTTCCAGGTGCACAAGAAAAAGCAGAACAAGGTAAATTATTATTTGGTACGATTGATAGCTGGCTTGTTTGGAAATTAACTGATGGTCAAAAGCATGTAACGGATTATACTAATGCTTCTAGAACCATGCTGTTTAATATTCATACCTTAAAGTGGGATAAAGAAATTTTAGATTTGCTCAATATCCCAGAAAAAATGTTGCCGGAAGTTCGCTCAAATTCAGAGGTTTATGGAACAACTGCATCATATATGTTCTTTGGTGGAGAAGTGTCAATCGCTGGTATGGCAGGTGACCAACAGGCTGCATTATTTGGTCAACTTGCTTTAAAGCCAGGTATGGTGAAAAACACTTATGGGACAGGTGCATTTATTGTGATGAATACAGGCGATAAGCCGACAACTTCTAACAATAATTTGCTTACTACGATTGGATATTGCATAAATGGCAAGATTACTTATGCACTGGAAGGTTCAATCTTCGTGGCAGGTAGTGCGATTCAATGGCTGCGCGATTCAATGAAGCTAATCAAGAATGCTCCTGACTCTGAAAAGGCCGCATATGAGTCAACTTCTGAAAACGAAGTTTACGTCGTGCCTGCATTTACGGGACTTGGTGCGCCATATTGGGATGCGGAAGCACGTGGTGCAATTTTTGGTGTTACACGTGGAACTACTGACAAAGATATGATTAAAGCAACACTTCAATCACTTGCATATCAGACTAGGGATGTAGTTGATACTATGCAAAAAGATTCTGGTATCGATATTCCAGCGCTTCGTGTTGACGGTGGAGCAAGTAACAATAATTACTTAATGCAATTCCAAGCAGATATTTTAGGTAAAAAGATTGAACGTACTAAGGTACTTGAAACAACTAGTATGGGTGCCGCATTTTTAGCTGGTCTTGCTGTAGGATACTGGAAGAACATTGATGAATTGAAGCATGTCTTTACCATTGGTCAGGCTTTCGAACCTAAGATGGGCGACCTAGAACGAAAAAAATTATACGATGGCTGGCAACGTGCGATTAAGGCTACACGAGTTTTTGCACATGGTGAGTAAATATGACAATTGGTGAAGCTTTAAAAAAAGAACGAAAAGATTTGGGATTAACCCAAATGGAGATGGCTGGTAACATTTTGACCAAGTCTTATTATTCTAAAGTTGAACGTGGTCAACATGAAATTAAAGCTATTGATTTAATAGAAATTTTGCGGCTACATGATATTGATGTTTCTCGGTTTTTTTAGCCAAATTGGGACAAATCAGAAGATAAATGATAAAAAATATATTTCTAGAGTATATTTATCTAAATTACATAGAGCTTATTATCACAAAGATCTAGAGCAACTTTCTGAATTACAAAAGCAATTAAAAGAAGAAGCACAAACTGGTGAAATTTTAAATTTAGAAACACAGGCAATTGTAATAAAAGCATATTTAACGCATAGTTTGAATGAACTCTCAGATAGAGAAAAAGCAGATATAAAAAAGCAAATATTTAAAACAAAAGACTGGAATGAAAACTCGTTACGGCTATTGGCGATGGCTATGCCATTTTTTAATATAGAGGACTTAAAATTCATTATTAATACTATTTTTAGTAAATATTATTCAATGAAAGATGTTTTGGATGTTCAGCAAGAATTGGTATCTGCAATTGCTGTAAACTATTTAGGATTAGCTTATCATGAGCATGATAAAGATAAAAAAGAAATAAAATTAGCTCTTTCTTTACTTAGACAGTTAAGTCACGAACCTAAAAATTGCTTTGCTAAAATTATGGAACAATATTATACGGCTCAATTTGATAATGATAAAAAGAAAGCGGAGAGGATTAAACAGTTTTTTATTGAAAATGATATGAACTATTATGTAGGAGAATAATAAGAAGTGTCTGGGAAAAAACTCGATTTTTAGCTCGGATATAAAAACACAGAAATTCATTATTTTTAGTGAATTCCTGTGTT
>PPYF01028125.1_pt1 | contig 14779 bp, 8 predicted proteins | sample 1559871 | NCBI WGS metagenome assembly PPYF01 (sample SAMN08240021, study PRJNA423297) | Human gut metagenome, whole genome shotgun sequencing project. | reverse complement strand
GCATTATTGTCATTGTAGATCTGGTTTCTATTATATCTTGCAATCATTTCATCTGAATCTCTAGCATCTGCAATAAAGTTAGCAAGAATGTCAGAATCTGTGAGAGAAGCAGAATAAGCTTTCATTCTATAAATCAACACATCACAATCCGGAGAACCGATAGTAATCGGAACAGGAGAATACTGGTGCAGTCTATGAGAATTATCATAAATAAGAGGTCTTCCTCCAACTCCGTCTTCATAAGTCATAATGATAGAAGTTGCAGATGTGTCTTTTGTATCAATTGTATTGATATTATATTCAAATTCAATAATATCCTCTTCGCTATATGGAAAATATAAGCTGTCAGTAGAAGTGTTCACGTATGCTTCGTGAACATCCATTTTAATACCTACGTCAGAGCCTTCAGTACCATCAATACATGATAAGAAAGTAGCAGAAGCATTGCGAACATTCTGAGTCTTAAATACAAATTTGAATTCAGAACCAGTCTGTTTCGGGTCTTTTCCGAAGAGATTATAATTAATCTGAGCAGTTGTTCCAGCTTTTACACAGAAATACTGGTTTCCAGAAGCATCAATCTGGTATCCACCATTATCCCAGTCAAAGTTATCTGATACTGAAAGAGTAATAGCAGAGTTATTTTTATCGGTCCAGAGTCTGTCGGTATCTCCATTGGATTTTCCAACAGGGTTAAAATCAAATGCTAAGTTGGCTGTGATTGGTTCAACATCAATATCAAGTTTAGTGATATTAACTGATAAAATCTTAGTCACTTTACGACATGAGATGGTCAGGTTATGTTTCCCTTCAGTGGATGACTTATAACTCCAGATTTGAGCAGAACGATTTACAGAAAGAGTGCTCTGTACTTTACCATCAATTGATAGTTTTACAGAGGCGGGATTGTGATCAGGATCATATACAACATATTTAATACTTGTCGCCTGGTACTGTTGTGCTGTAAATTCCTGTTGAGCACATCCAATAATAGGAGTTCTATTTGTAGGATCAACACAAATGATATCCTTACAAATAGTATTTGAGGTTATTTCTTTATTGTTAATTGTCGCAGTCATATATACTTTGAGTAAATGGCTGCCATGTTCCTGTTTAGGAATATTATAAGACATAATTCTGCCGGAGGACTGAGTTTCAACAGTGCCTAAGTCTTCACCATCAAGAATAAAATGAAGAATCTTATTGACATTTCCGTAAGGTGTATACCTAAATACTACATCTGTATTTGTATATAACAAAGTATCATCAAATGTGCTTTCAAGTTTGAATTCTACAATAGTAACAGTCCATGTCTTAGTGGCAAGTGTCCCAAAACTGTCGGTAATAGTTAATCTAATAGTATTTGCACCGACATTAAGATATTCAGTGATATCAAAACTATTGTTTCCTTGCGCAGCCGTATTCGTAGCTACAATAGTATTACCAACTTTCCACACAGCAGTACCGGCTCCAGTTGTATCACCAGTATTATCTACAGATGAAAAACTATATTCAATAATTGCTTTTGAACCAAGTAAGAAAATAGCATCTGCATTTGTGATTCTTTCAATAGTAATAGTAGTAGTATCTGAGGAAGATCCTCCACCACCTTCAATTTTAAAGCTTTTCTGGATTTCTCCATCCTTTAAAAATGTAAAAATACTATTTTCGTATGTAACATCGTACTCGGCAGCCGCAGGATTTTTCTTGATTTCTTCAATGGCGGCTTTAACATCTGTAATATCTGTATTAATTCCTTCAAACTGAGTATCATAAGAAGTCATATTTTGTTTCAAGATATCTACAGCATTTTTGGCCTCATCAGATTTTGTAGTAGCACTTTCTACTTTCTTCTCAATGTTTGAAATAGTAGTTTTTATCTCTGAGACAGCAGCAGTATTGGCATCTACATTCTTTTCGATTTCAGTTTTAGCTGTTTCAAGTGGACCAATTCGATTAGAGATTACTGTATCTTTCTCGTCCATTTCTGCTTCAAGTTCCTGCTTCAATGCAGCTCTCCACTCAGCAGATGGCTCAATAGAACTAAGTTCTACAGTCTGAATAATAGTTTCTCCATCTTTGAATACTAATGAACCTTTTCCATTGACAACAGAATACTCAACTATAAGGTTTGCAAGACTGTTAATAGTAATAGGTTCTCCAATAGGTTCCGTTCCATCTTTAAACACTAAATTTCCAGTTGTGTTGTCATATTCAACTTTTAAGTTCTTCAAACTGTCAATACCAGAAATAGCAGTGTTTAATTCTTTGACTTTTGTATCAACTTCTGTTTTTGTATAATATGCTTTCAGAGATTCAGTTACTGTTCCATTAAGATCATTCATAACAGATGTTTTTACATCTGCTTTTATATCATCTACATTAATAGAAGCAGCGGAAGCTTTTGCTTCATCTGCGTATTGTTTTGCTTCGGCTACATGACCAAGAATCATATTTACAAAACTTGTATACCAATCTTCAGAAGGTTCAATGATTCCGTCATAATTTAATCCTTGAAGAACAGTAAACTTACCATTTGGTCTGGTTCTCCAAATATAATTGTTTCCTTTTTCATTTACGCCAGTAGCCATAATTTCAAAAATTATATCTCCGGCATTTGCTGTAACAGCAGCATCAATCAACCAACCAAATCGAATATAAGTATTGTTGGAAGCTACATTGATAACTGTTGCTACTTTACCTTTTTTCTCAGCTACAGATTCATATCTTATCTGGATGAGCATATCCATAAGATCCATACCATCCCAATATCTTGGAATCCTAAATGGCATATACTGGCTGTTTTCTTCCTGCATAATATTAATCTGTGTAGCATCAACGGCAATATTTTTTAAGTTATCCACTGTTGAATATGCATTGTCTTGATATTTGGTATATACTTCATAACGACCATCAGTACATAATGTATATTCCTCAGTGTCTACGGCTAACTCAGCACTCAAAGTCATTGCCGAATTAGCCGCAGCAGCAATTTTAGAATCTTTAAATGACATATCATGACTCCTTTACTTTAATAATTTATCCAGATCAACAACCTGATCAAGATGAACAACTCCATCCTGTGTGCCATCAGGATCTTTACCTGTCATATCTTCGGCTACCATAGCAGAAAGATCTTTTACAACGATCCCATTTCCGGTATCTTCACCATTTCTGTCTGTTAAAGTGATTTTTCTGTCTTCTGTATTAAGACGAATATCTTTCACCATACCTTCATAAGTTGCTTTATTCTGAGCATTGAGATCTTTAATCATTCCTTCCATAGCAAGGAGTCTCTGATCAATTTCAGTAAACAATTCAGAAGGTTCATATTTATCAAATTGTACAAGTGGAGTAATATGAATAACACCTGATGTGGTTTTTCGAATATAAGAAGTGTACGTTCCATCTTCATTAGCAACAAGTTTTAAGAACGTGAAAGATACTTCGATATCCCCGGCTTCAGCAGTAAGTGCTGCATCGACAGGAATTAAATACTGAATATAATTCTGTTCATATTCAAGATTATTTATAATAAGTTGTGTCATTTTAATTTTGTCTGACACCGGGAGCTTATACTTCATATAAACAGTTGTATCTGACATATCAATCTGTTCCCGATACATTTTATTTGTTACAATCTGAATCTTATCTACATAATTACTTCTTTCCACAATTGATTCTTTGACTGTTGTTACAACAGTATTTTCATCTGTAATTTTTAGTGTATACATAACTGCCTCCTTCCTTATTTAGTCTGAGTTTTTTCTAAAGCTTCAATTCTAGTCTGTAGTGACTTAATAGTTTCCTGCAGTGTTGTGACTGATGAATTCGCATTATCAGCACTTTTCTTGATCTCAGCAGTATTCTGAGTCAAAGTAGTAATATTGTTCTGTATTGTTTCGATATTATTGGTCATGCTAAGTAATGATGTATTGATCTGTTCAATTGAAGTGTTAGAAGAAGAATCTGCAGACTGCAGATCAGAGATAGATTTCTGTACGGCAGTCATAGATTCTTTCAATTTATCCACATCAGCTCCCAGCTGAGTAAGTTTTCTTCCAACAACAAGGGCATCAGCGAATGCACCCTGTTTAGATAATGTCATATCTGATTCAGGGAGATTAGCCAGATAATTGTAATCATACTTAACAACACCAACAGAGGTTTGAATTCCCTGAATATATGTTGCCATTATTACTCACCTTTTTCTACAAATTCATATAGTACTGTCATATCAAGCATAGACAGTTTGTCTTCATTAGATTTAAGCATTTTCTTGAGAGATTCCTCTGGGATCATCTCAACATCAAGTTCACATGTTTTATCATAAATTTTCTGCAGACCTTCTTGGATTTCAGGGATGATTTTATCTTTTATGTCATCATTAAGAGCACGATTTCCTGTTTCATTACCGTTTTCGTCAACAATAGAATGTGAGTTTTCCTCTGTAAAATAAGAATCAACTAACTCCTGCTCGACCTCTGAGATTTTATCTACCTGCGCTTTAAGAGTCTTCAGGTTCATTGTATTCGCCCAGAATACATCAACATCTCCTGCGATTAAATCCGCACGACTCTTCATAGAATTTAATGTTTTATACATTGCCATAATGTCTGCATTTACAATAACTTTTTTCATAATCCTTGTACTCCTTTTATATTAATATGTAACTTTATTTTCTCTGACGAGTTCTTCAATAGCATCATTTAGATATGCTTCAAAGTCAGAATATAATGTTTCGATAGCCGCTTTAGAATCTTCTGTAATCAAAGCCTTAGCTTTATCAATAGCCATCTGTTTAGCAGTTTTCTGAGCTTCTGCATCAAACTTACCTTCCTTCTTCAAAGCATCTACATAAGTCTGATTAACTGTGAGCACTGCTTTACTAATAGCATCAGTAGCAGCGTCTATATATTTTACGAGCTGATCATTTTCCAGGTTCTTTTCCTGTTCTTTAATCTTTACTTTTAGGAAGAGGATTCCATAAGTGATTAAAAGTGGAAGAATACCAGTAATGATCAGATATAATACATCCTGAATACCCTGTTTGATGTCCATAGTCATACCTCCATTCATCCTACAGCCTCATCTTCAGATACATGATCGAAGACTGGCTTTTCTTGTGCTTCTAAATTGCACATTGCAGTATCATAGGTAATACCTCCGACCTGGTTTTCTTTACTAGCTTTGGCATAATATCCTAAAATTGTAGGAATCAACGCTGCCGGAATACCTATGAGCGCATACATATAACTCGTATCTCCAGTGAGACTTATCATATGTTCACTAAACCAAAGAATCTGTAAGCAAATAGCAAAGACTACAAACACAATAAGCTTACTTGTATTTGGTTTTTTAAAATTGAATCTTTTAACCTTTGCTGCTTTCAGATTTCGTTTCATTTCAATCTGCCGATTTTTGGCTTTGATTTTCTTTAATTCAAGTTCATATTCTCGACTGGTCAAATATTTCACCTTCTTTGCATAATAAAAGACCACGATTGCTCATGGCCTCTTATTTATTCAGGAATAATTCCATATACGTATGTTTCAAACTCTGTAAAATCTTTCAGGACAGCCTCTTTATTTGTTTTAAATGCTTCACTATCCTGAATAGATTTATTGATATTTACATTTCCATCTTTACTAACAGATGCATTAAGATAAGCAATCTGCTTTGAGTTTTCACCTTCACCGATCATAACCTGACCGGATACATTTCTTGTTTCACTAATTTTTAACATAACTTTTCCTCCATTTTTTGTAGTCGTTGAGTAATGAGAGAGAGCTGTCCCTGAAGCATAAGAATTTCATTCTTAAGGGATTGATTTTCAGATTCGAGAGAGTCAATACGATGATGGGCTTTCTGTGTCATGTGAGTGTTGAGAGCAATAAATTCGCCATATCTTAATGCGTATTCAACAATATTACCTGCTTTATTTGGTTTGAGTAAAATGTCTTTACAAATTAATCCATAATCACTTGTATCTAAATTATTATCATTGAATATTTTTTCAGTTTCTCTTGCTCCAAATCCAAAATGAAATCTATCATGATCTTCTTCTGAATCAAAATTTTTATATTTATATTTTATTGGATTTAATTTCATATAAATAGATTCTATATTTGGAATATCGTTAATTTTTGACATTTGTGTTTTTAACTCTTCATCAGAGCCTGTTATATTTCCATTTTTCCCCCAAATATTTTTCCATTTACAACTTGTGTCTCCTAAATTTAAACTTTGATCATAATTACAACCAAAATATCTTGCAGACCCATTTGATGTAACTCCTGCATAATATGAAGTATCCGAACTATGATATATTTTTCTTACATATAAATCATTATAATCAACAGAAATAGTAGTTCCGGAAATAGAAATGCCCGAACCAGCATAATAAGTTGTTCCACCACCAGAACCTTTAGGAGCAAAATTATTAGATACCCAACTTGTAGTAGCATATCCATAAAGAGATTGATGCTGAGTTAAATATCCTTTACCAGTCACCCAATCTTGCGTTGCGAGGTTATAATTCGTAAATCCAGAACTACGTGTAGCTCCATCAATTTTAAGACTAATTGAACCACCGCCTGTAGAAATCTTATTTCCATGTTCATCGTAATAATTCTTAGCATATACAGCATTCCAAGGCGCATCTGTGCTTCCGAGGTTACAAGTGCCACCCTTTTCCAATGAATATGTATCAACATCTGTATAGCTAGTTGATGTTTTTAATTTATATGGAGTCAATGCGGGTGTACCATCATTATTAATTGCAATCCACATATTATGATTACTATTCATAATTACGGTATGGCAATGACCAAATCCTGTATAACCTACAGGAGAACTGTTATTTAATTTAGAATGAGAATGTGATCGTGCAGCAATCCCTAAATTAGATAATGTATTATTTCCACTTGCTAATTCAACATTATTAATTTTAGGTTTATTTGTAAGTCCATTATAATTAGTTGTACCACCATTGCCTAAATTAGCCAGTGAGGTATAAGCTTTTTTATCACCAGTAAGATAAATGGCATCTACATAAATACATGCATATGGATTAGCTGTTGCTCCAATGCTTATCTGAGAAGTAGTATCTTTAGTTTTACTTACTGTAATATTACCATATGCATCGGTTTCAGTTGATAACAAATATGGTAATAAACTAATAGATAACATTCCTGTAGTCGTACTTTCCATACCTACTGCAAAATTACCATTCTTATAAGGAAGAATAGTGTGATGATGATTATAACCATTAAAGTCAAATGTGTCTGTTGGTTTCCACATAATTGATTTATATGGCACTCCTTTATACTGTCCGAATGAATCAGTAATATTAAGTTTATTAACATTTAACCATCCATTTGTATTAATATCATCTGCAATTAATGTTAGAACTCTTGCGCCTTGTTCTTTTATCAGAAGCATTCCATGCATTTTTGAAGAGTCTAAAGATGAATCTATCAACCCAAATCCAATTTGAGTTGTATTAGTTCCCCAGTCAAATGCAGTAATTACTTGTACTGAATCAGTTGGTTCACCAGTTCCAACATCGTTATAATAAATAGAATATGATTGCTTTGCAGTAATAGATGTAGCAATAACACTACCTGTAAAACTTCCAGTTGCACCAGAAAGTTCTCCTTTAAAACTACCTGTTGCAGCTTTTAAATCCCCAGAGAATGTGCCAGTAGCAGCTTTTAATTCTCCAGAAAAGCTACCTGTTGCTGCAACTAATTCACCAGAAAAACTTCCGGTAGCAGCTGATAGTTTACCACCAAAAGTTGCATTCCCTTGATTATCTACATTTAACTGATTGCCAAGTTTTAAACCATCAGGATTTAAACTTATGGATCCGTCTCTGTTGCTTAATGAATTTGCAGATATATTCCAACCGCCAATAGTTCCTCCATCAGCGTAAATAGTTCCTGAGAATGTACCAGAGTTAGCATAAAGCTTACCATTTGAATCAACTCTGAAGTTTCCACTACCAAGAGCAATTCCGTCTGTACCAATATATACATTTTTATCCTTTGATACTGATGTTGGTTGTTCAGGCAAGCTATCCATGCCAGAATACAATTTCCCAGCTTCAATAGTAAAACCACCAATACCACCAATATAACCTTTATTAGCTATAATGGTTCCCTCAACAGTGCTGTCACCACGAATATAAGCATTACCATTAGAATCAACAGCAAAATTTTTACCTTTAATAGTACCGTTCTCTGATAAATCAAACCAGATACCTTTTAGTGAATAATTAGATGTCAGATCATCTTCAAATATTTTTGATCTGATTGCATCAACTTTAATAGAATCAGCAGTAATAGTATTGGTTTCAATAATACCACCGTCGATTTTAGTTTTACCTGGTCCAGTGTGTGTATTCATTGCAGTGATAATACCATTAATGTCAATGGTGCTGGCATCAATGCTAATATGGTCAGAAATCATCTGAATAAATTTATCAGTAACTGTGAATTCAGACTCTTTGTCACCAGTTACCATAAAACTGATTTTATCTGCATTCTGAGTAATAGAAGAGGTGTTTGCTTTAATTTTTTCTTGAGCTTCAGAAAGATCTGTTTGCATACTGCTTACAGTAGATGTAATCCCAGAAACATTTTGTTTGATATCAGAAAAATCTGTTCGGATAGATTCTTGATCTTTAAGATATTGAGTATTACTAACCTTAGTTTCGATTTGTCCGGTCAGAGTATCTGTAACATTCTTAATCTGCTTTGTGTAGTCATCGGTAATAGTCGTCTTTTCTATTCCCCACCATTGATTTCCTTTGCCATCATAAATATTAGTGATGTCAATACCACCTTGTTCATTTGGTTCTATGATTTGAAATCCAAGTTTGTCTTTGGTAATGGTGGCGTTATTAATCATGTCTCCAAGAATTGTATTATCTGGAATACCTGTCTGGGTAATACCATTTTCATCAAATAAAGCGGCTCTGTCTCCATTTTTAACAATAAAGTTGAAATCCCCTTTACCGTCCATACCAATCTGCACACGAACATTTCCTTTGGAATCATAAAACTGTTGGGTACTTTCTTGAAATGCAATAGTAGGTTTATTGTCTTTAGAGATAAGTACAATTTGATTTGCAAGAGCATTTTGAGCCATTAAATCTCCAACTGCAATTTTCTTTGCGATGAGATTAGTAATAACAGCCTGATCAATTTCTGCATTTTCTACAGTAAGATGAATTGTATGTAATTCTCCAACTCCTGCATGACCTGCAAGAAGATTTTTTACATTAATCATATCAGCATTAATCTGATTAGATTCTATAATCTTAGCTGACAGCTTTTCAATATTTGCCTGTTCTGCTTCGAGAATACGAGTTGTGATCTTATCTGCGGAAATAAGTTTTACATCGAGATATTTCATGAAAGCAGTATCAACAGTAAGCTTATCAAATACACCTTCTTTTGCTTTCACGAGTTCTGCAATAATTGTATCAGCGGTAATGGTTCCGCCAGACCCGGTGCCTCCAGTGACAGTTCCACCTAACATTGAATTGAATAGAGGATTTGAAAAGATTTGTTTAATAGCTTCTGATGTAATGACATAATCAGAAGTAGAAGATTTGTTGACTGAATTAACACGACCACCATTACGGTTAGAAGTATTAAGAGCATCGTTTAAAAGAGTATTATAATCATTTCTTTTAGCTTTGTACTGAATCATATTGCTAAAAGTAACTTCCATAGATTCATCTAAATCACAAGGATTATATGTAATTTCAATTACTCTTAGTTTAATATAATTAGTATCAGTGATTCCTACACGTACAAAATCATTTACCGTAAGCTGTTCATGGTACTCCTTAAACTCTGGAAGAGCGTATATATTTTCTACATCATCAGTATATGTATATTGTGGATGTGATTCCACATACAATTCTTCCAATGCATCGTCATAAAGAACTTTAGACTTATCTACGGCATCAGCAGCACTGTCAAGAGTAGTAACAATAATATTTTCATTTGTATAAGTGGATTGGCTATATAAGCTCTTAATAATATATGTTTCTTTATCAGTAAAAGCTGAGTATTTGTTCTGTACTTTACCAAAATTCTCAAGTAATACATCTTTTGCAATCTGGTTTCGTCTCTCTTGAATTTCAGGTTTCTTGGCCTTATCATATTCAGCCTGGCGTTCTTTTAAAGCAGCCTCAGCCTGATCTTTTAAATTCAAATAATCCAGATATTTCTGATGCATCTGAGTAAAATATGCTTCTTCATATCCAGATAAAGGATTATACCCATCGGCGTATCCACTCTTTTTTAATTCTTTAATGCAGCTATCGTAAGTTGAAATCTTTACTTTTAATTCTGCGATTCCATATAATTTCCAATCAGTTTCATAAGCTTTTATAATATTTTCAGATTGCGTGAAATATCCAAACTGACTAGGTGAATCGCCCATCTCTAATTGCATACCGCATATAGTGAAATCATTAGTTCCAGTGAATGCTACATCAATTAAACGAGAAGAAAGATTAAAAGAAGTATAAACTCTTGTCCAAGAAGGTGTAATGTTATAAGCAACATTCTTTCTATCTTCTCCAGTGTTATTATAACCAAGATAAAATGTACCGGATCCTTTTACAAAACAACTAAGAGTATATCTCTGAGATGGTTCAATACTAATATTGTGTTGATAAATTCCTCCATTAGTACCAGTTACTTTAACTCCACGAGTGATTCCATAAGCAGGAGCATCATCAATTTGTATAGTTTGAAAAGAAGAAGTTCCAGGGTTTACCATATACCAATCTTGACCTAATACAACTGGATTTACACATGAAATAATATTTCCTTTACCGAATCCTTCTACGGTTTCGTCTTGAGCTTGTAATGCAGCTACAATAGATGGAAGAGTGTAGTTCATAATTGATTCATATAAAGGCCAATCATGTGACTTTTTTAAAGCTTCTAAATCAAAATTCTTTTCATCGTCAACATATAGAGCTTCTAAACCCTTAATGATTGCCATGTTAGCATTATATGCATCTTTTAAATCTTCAACTTTTTTCCCGAACCAATTTGTTTGAGCAGTATCAATTGGGACTCTATTCATTAATTCAGTAAGAACTTCCAGATTTTTATTATATTCTTTGGATAAATTAATAAACTCTTCTCTGCGGGACTCCCGGTAGCTTTGCCATGCATTATATTTTTCTTGTAGTGAAGTATCCATGTAAGGCTCACATATAAAATAGGAAAGATCAGTAATTACAGAATCACCAAAATTGACTGCATCAATATTATAATCATCTAAGCCTTCAACATAAAATTGTGTAACTAAATTTTCATCTCTGGAAATAGTTATACTATTCTGAATGTTTCTAAAACCCAAAACTACATTTGTATCTTTACCTAAGCTGTCAGGTCTATAAACATTTATGGTCATATTTACAGTATCAAACTCAAACACACATTTATAGGCTTGTGCGGCCTCTTGTGTTAAGAAAGCATATACATTTTGATCGTCTACTTCAAAGTTACATATATTATTAGGGAGCAATTTTCCGTCGTCATCAGGAGTAATATTATCCACATAACCTATATGCCAACCAGGGACATCTGCATGTTTTAATACTAAATGTAAAAAACTTAGATCTTCATTTTCTGAATCATAAAACTTAATCTGATAAAACTTATTTGTATCATGAGTTGCCTGATACATCATTTCATAGGAATCTTCTTCGCCCATATTAATTTTAAAGTTTTTTAGTTTATATTGAGTAAGCATGATTTCATAAGACTCAGCAGTAATCTCTTTAGTTTCACGCAAACCATCATTATTAATAGTTGGCGGATCTACTATTTTGAACCAAATGCCATCACAGTATAGCTCCATTAACTCATCAAGTTCTTCATACCCGTCAGTAACAGTATTGTTTATGTATTTATCAACAGTAAATGTTAATTCAGCTGTATTATTAGTTTTTAACGACAATGAAGCGGTAGATGTATCAATGCCTCCTAGCGCACAATATAATCTTTTGCCAGGTTTAGCTAAATAAATAATAGAAGGCTCAGTACGTCCATAAATATCATACTTATGATTTATTTTCACCCAAACGCACCCACCTTTCTTGGTTCTCTATAAATAAGCTCAAATGTAGCATCACCAGTGAATCTTAATTCATTTTCACCGTAAGCCAATCTAAGCCAGTATATATTATCTATATCTTTTACACCCAAATCTTCAAAACTTATAATTGAATTAGTAATGTCATATATTTTTAAATGCTGGCAATCAATATAAAAGTCATCATCTTTTAAAGCATTTATTTTCATTGTTCCGTTATTGTCTGTTACATTTTGGATTGTAATAGTGCCATGGCTTTTAGGGGAAATTTTAATAAGAGGATAGATGTAATCTTCATGACAGTCAGAAGTGTTGTTAATTATATAAGTTTTTGGAAGAGTAGAAGAAGAGGTGATATTATGCGTAATCTCAGGAGTGTAACCATATGGACTGTCGCAAGTGACTGTAAAATTCATTTCATATGGGAGCACAACATGATCAGTAGTAATTTCTGTGAATGTAGCAAAGAACTCTATATCTTCGTAGAAGTAGTCACCACCAATTATTTTAAATAATTTTGGTGTTTGTGGAGAAGTTAACCAGCCATTAATAATACGGATATTGCTTGAAGAAAGGTAATCAGTATCATTCATCTGTATAACACCTAATTTAACATCTGGAATGTACTCCAATGGGAAAGTAATAATACCATTTTTCAATATAGGAGTACATTTTTCTGGATATGTAATGATTCCATTAGATAATTCAGGTGTCACATTTATATTGTGACAAGGATTTTTCATGATACTAAGTGTAAAGCTATAATTATCGCCGTACACTGTTCCGAAATGATTTTCTCTTGCTCTATATCTATTCTTTTCTCCTAACTGTAAAGATCTGCTTTCAAGATTATCATTGTCTGTGATTCCAGTCATTATAATCCCGTATTCACTAGAATTATGTCCATCAAATTCAAATTGTAACATTTATTCACCTCTTTCATTTTATAATTTCATACAATAAAAGAACTGCCGAAGCAGTCCTTTTATCATCTAAGCTTTCTCCAGTCTCTAGTCATATTTTTGTTAATAATTGTAGAAACTTTGTTTGCGACATCTTGGATGTCTAAATCATTACTCATATTTGCTACATTAATGTTCACTTCGTTGTTGATAGTATAATCATTATTTGTGGCAGTAGGAGTAACCGGGTTAAACATATTGGTAAAGTCATTCATTGCAGCAATAGAAGGTTTGAGCAGACGAGTAAATTCCTCAGTCATTACTGATTCGCCAACTTTTGCACCAATAAATCCCTGATCTCCATTACTAATAATAGCTTTACCTAAAAGAGTGTTCATGTCAGCAGGTATTAGTTTATTTATTATTCCACCAGTAGCAAAACCGTATGATTTGTATTTTTGAAGTATCTGATTTTTTAAAGCAGACCCCCATGAATTATATTTTTTAACACCTGGAGTACTAATTCCAAGAATGTCTGCAAGCTGTTGCATTTCTTTTGGTCCGACTTTTTTACCTTTGGAATTGAAGTAACCTACTAACTGACTAACACCAGATGGAATATCAGTTGCTCCATCTGGACGATTAGGTAGAGAGCTTGTCCAATCCTTCAGATATGCCTTTTTGAATCCTTCAACTGCGACATCAGACTGGTAGCTATGATTAGCCCCATTTTGATATGCATATTGCATGGCAGCTCTTAAGTTATCTCCAGAAGTAACATCAATCCCTGCATTGGCTGCATAGGATTTAATTGCTTCGTAATGAGCGTTTGGCATTACATGAACGGTACAAGTAGCTTTAGCAAGACCACCACCGCCAATAGCAGTAATGATACATTTTCTTGTTTTAGACTCATCACGCGCCATTAAACCGTTCTTATCAAGACCTGAAGACACCCCACGAACTGTACCATCAGAAGAAACTTTCGCAATAGATTCATCAGAACTTTTCCACTCAATATCAGAGTGTTCCGGTTTGCTTGGTGACCATGTTGCTTTAAGCTGCTGTTTAATATGGTCATAAGTTAAATAAATATCAGTAGCGTTTAGTTTTAAACTGTATTTCTTGTTATTAACTGTACCTGGAGTTTCATTTCCAGCACCAGTGGAGTCTTTATTGCTATTAAATGTATTGTGAATACCATTCTCAGCACCGGTATATGTATTATTACCAGTTGTAGAACCACCTTGTCCATTGCTTGTTCCGTATGGAAGAGTAACTTTCATATTAGAAATGGTTTCTAATGCTTTTATCTGTTGAATCAAACTTGTATTGAAATCAGCAGACTTACCTATCATAGTATCAAATGTGCTAGACACCTTAACACCATACTGATCCATCACAGTATGTAAATGTTTATATGTGTTATCATAATTAGTGGTTACATTGGTAAGCATTCCACTAATAATAGCTTCCTGAAACGAAGAATTTTTCTTTACTGCATCAAGTGTATTATCAAGAGCTTTATTCGCTTCATTAGAGAAATTCTCATAGCCGGTATTTTTCATATCGACTTCGTGTTGATGCATGGTATCTGCCATATCATCTTCGGCATCTGCAAGTTCCGCACGTAATTTCTCAAGACGAGCTTTGGCGGCAGCATTACTGGTTCCTTCAAGGGCAGCTATCTGGGATTTAAGAGTATTAATATCTTTAGACTTCTTTTTTAAAGTTTTGTCATAATC
>PPYF01660674.1_pt1 | contig 14786 bp, 9 predicted proteins | sample 1559871 | NCBI WGS metagenome assembly PPYF01 (sample SAMN08240021, study PRJNA423297) | Human gut metagenome, whole genome shotgun sequencing project. | reverse complement strand
ATATAATCCTCTCACTGATACTTCTCCTGCCGATATGACCGCCTGTGTGCCGTCCTCTTTGGTCACAAGCAGTTTCCCATGGCTGTCAATCCCCGCCGCAACACCGGTAAATTCTTCTTTTGCGTCACAAATCCGCACCTGCCTGCCCGCATTGATTAACATTTCATTATAATCCTGCACCAAACCGCTTAAATCGCCTGTATTTAAAAACTTCTGATAGTATTTTGTAAATTCTTCGGCAAACAGTGCTACAATGCGGCTTCGTTTGATATTCTTTCCTGTTTCTACAAAAAGGGACGATGCAGTTTCTTTGATTTCGTCTGCAAATTCCGTTGTGTTGACATTGATTCCGATACCAATCACTACATAGTGGATACAGTCAAGCTCTGCACTCATCTCTGTTAAAATGCCGCAGACTTTCTTTTTATTGATAACGACGTCATTGGGCCACTTAATATGACATTCCACGTCTGCGCCTGTTTCCGCAACTGCCCTGCGGATTGCCATAGTCACTGCCATCGCTGCAACGATTGTAAGCATGGAGGCATTGGCAGGATTAATCTGCGGACGTAACAGCAGTGTCATCCAGATTCCGCTTCCTGACGGAGACACCCATTGTCTGCCCCGCCTGCCCCTGCCGCCGGTCTGGCTTTCCGTAATATAAAGTGTGCCGTCTTTTGCTCCGTTTTCTGCATTTCTTTTGGCTTCATTGTTGGTGGAATCAATTTCCGGCGCATAGACCACTTTTTTTACCGTATCGCCGGGATTTAACTGGCTCTCAATTTCCTCTGCCGTTAAAATGTCCGGATATCCCGTAATCTTATAGCCCTTATTCTGCACCGCCTCAATCGTATAACCTTCTTCTTTTAACTGGTTGATTGCTTTCCATACGGCAGTTCTTGACACCCCCAGCTCATCACATAACATCTGACCGGAAACATATTCATTTGTTGTTCTTAACTGTCTTAATATCTTTGTTTTCATGAATCCCTGCTCCATTAAAATCTTTCATATAGCAGGGCTGCCGCACTAAGAATCTGTCTTTTCTCTCTTAGTACGGCAGCCCATTTTTACGGCTGATGCTTCTGCCGGTTCTTACATCTTACAATACCGCCAATCCGACTGCTGCACTTACAATCAGCAGAATCACTGCGGCAATTATCAGAAATACTCCCGACAGCCTTTTTTTATTCATAAATGCTTTTATCCCGGATAAGCCGTTGATAAGCGCTCCTGCCAGGAAAACGATTGGAAATAAGATTCCGCTGTTACTGCGCAGAAACAGGATTAAGATAAATAAAATCATAATCACTGCCGTCAGCGCAATCGTTGCATAGTCAATCAGCATTTTAGATTTCCGGTATGCTCCACTCGTGGTATAATACATCTTCTGCTCCGTTTCTTTTTGGAATTAATAAGCACCCAGTGTTGCTGCCATTACCGCTTTAATGGTGTGCATTCTGTTTTCTGCTTCATCAAATACAACGGACTGTTCAGACTCAAATACTTCGTCCGTTACTTCCATTTCATCTAAGCCGAACTTGTCATGAATCTGCTTGCCAATCTTAGTCTTTAAATCATGGAAAGACGGCAGGCAGTGCATAAAGATTGCATCCGGTGCTGCATTTTCCATAACTTTCTTATTAATCTGGTACGGTAACAGTGCCTTGATTCGCTCTGCCCATACTTCGTCCGGTTCACCCATGGATACCCATACATCGGTATATAAAACTTCAGCGCCCTTTGTTCCTTCTTCTACGTCTTCTGTCAATGTAATTGAACCGCCGCTTCTCTTTGCCCATGCTTCACACTGTGCTACCAGCTCTTTATCCGGGAAATATTCTTTTGCCGTGCAGGCTGTGAAATGCAGTCCGAGCTTTGCACAGACAATCATCAGGGAATTACCCATGTTGTATCTTGCATCGCCCATATAAACGAACTTCACGCCCTTTAATCTGCCGAGCTTTTCACGGATTGTCAGCATATCCGCAAGCATCTGTGTTGGGTGGTATTCGTTAGTTAAACCGTTCCATACCGGTACAGATGAATATTTTGCCAGTTCTTCCACAATCGTCTGCTCAAATCCTCTGTACTCAATGCCTTCAAACATTGTACAAAGCACTCTTGCCGTATCTGCAATACTTTCTTTCTTGCCAATCTGGGAACCCTGCGGGTCAAGGTAGGTCACGCCCATGCCTAAATCATGTGCTGCCACTTCAAAGGAACAGCGTGTTCTTGTACTTGTCTTTTCAAAAATGAGTGCTACATTTTTACCGCGCAGCGGCTGTTCTACAATGCCTTTCTTTTTCATATCCTTTAACTTTGCGGATAAGTCAATCAAGTACAGAATTTCTTCCGGTGTAAAATCCTTTAATGTTAAAAAATCGCGTCCTGTTAAATTCATGTGTCCTCCTATCCCCTGCCTGACGACCGGGTTCTCATTTTCTTATTCATTCATTTTATGAACAACGGTATCAATTTCTCCGACAAGCTTATTGATATCTTTGTTAATATCATTGATAAAATCGGACAGCTTTCCGACTTCTCCGGCAACCACCGCAAAGCCTCTGCCGTTCTCCCCGGCTCTTGCCGCTTCAATACTCGCATTTAACGCAAGAATCTTCTGCTTTCCGTGAACGGTATTTAGCTGTACCGTCTTTTCCTTAATCCTGTTGACCAGCTCTTCGGCATCCTTTGCGCCTGTACCCAGCTTTCCAATAATCTGTTTATTGTGCTTTTCCATATATTGGGCATTAATATAGTTGTTTAAAACCTGCCCCAGCAGTTCTGCACTGGCACGGATTGCTTCTTCACTGCGTATTGTGACCTTATGTAATGCTGCAATATACCGGTCTTCATTGACACCAATTTCCCTTGCGACCGCACGGAACTTTTCATCGTCCGGTGCTTCGGACAATACCTGTCCGCCAATCACAGAGCCAACCACTTCGTCCCCGATTTTTAACTCGATACCGAAATCAATCAGTCCTGCATGACAGAAATATACGCCCTTGCCTTCCCTGTCGCACTTTTCGCATCGTCTGCACCCTTCCGGACTTTTTCTTGTCAAATCAATACAAAATTCCGTAAAATTATAACACTCGGAAATGTATCTGCCATCAGCACCTACAGCGACTGTCGCAAGTCCCGTAGCTTTCGCCCAGTTGGACATAATCTGTTCAAACTGCTCCATATCACAAAAATCTTTAATATTTATCATATGAATCACCTCACGTACATATCATATTTATTCATATTATATCAAAAAGCTGTAAATATTCAAGCACTGTTTTCCATGAAAATACATGGATTTGTATCTGAAAATTCCAATAATATAAAGAAAACGGTACTTCTGTAGAACTGTATTCATTATTTCTGAATACAGTATACAAAAATACCGTTCCATAAAAACTACTATTATTTAAATAATTAATAGAAGCAATGGCTTCCGATAATCATATAACTGTCATAAGATGAATAATTTGCAATGGAAAGCGAACGGAAAAATGTATAATTTCCTACATTGTTCACACCGGATAAAGCTTCCTTTGCTGCCTGAATACATGCCTGGTTCGGACCGCTTGACAATCTGGCTGCAAATTTTGCGGATGGATTGCCGTTGCCGTCTGATACACCTGAAAACTGCTTTGGTGCATAAATTACTGATGTAATGGAGCTGCCCCACTTGCCGCTCTTTACACGATTTAAAACAACATTTGCAACTGCAAGCTTTCCTTCATAGCTTTCGCTTCCTGCTTCCCAGTCTATGATGCATGCCAGAAGCCACACTTCCTCGTCGGATGCATCCACAGAAGAACCGTATGTCGTGCCGACACTTGAAAGTGCCTGCTTTTTCTTGGCTGCTTCCTCCTCTGCTTTTCTTGCAGCTTCTTCTGCTGCAATCCGTTCTGCTTCTTCTCTCGCCTCTTTTTCTTCTGCTTCTTCGAGCGTATAACCGGCAACAAGCTCCTTGTCCTGTTCTTCACTCTCCTGCATTACTGCCTGGGCTTCCTGTCCGAAACATAACTGCGCATTTTTTACATAGCCTGTAACATTTCCGGAAGTAATCTTTGTCCATTCTGTACCTGTTTCATCCACATATACTAAAGAATAGTCATATAATCTTCCGACTGTTTCGGCATCTTCGTCAGCACCTGCTTTGACTTCAATATAAGAATCGGTTAAAGCAACGGCTTCTGCTGCGTAATCTTGCGCGCCTGCAAAATTGGTTTCATATACTGTTTCGTAACCTGCTGCAACAATATCGGATACCTTTTCTACGTAAGATACCTGAATGTTTGATGTATTATTCTGTTCTGTACTTTGCTGCTGCTCATAGGTAGTTTGTGCGTCGGCTACTACTGGCACTACTGGCATAAGACACATCACCATTGCTACTCCAGCGTACTTCGCCGCTATGCTACTTCTAAGTTTCATAAAGTTTTTCCTTTCCGGTGTCCTTTCCGACACCTGACAAAATGTTACAGAATTGTTACATTTTGTTACGAAAGTATAATACCAAAGTTACACTTATTTGTCAAATCCGTTACAAAACCGCATAAATTCTATGGTTTCCGTTTATCCCCCGACAGTTTCATTGATTTTTTTATAAAAAATTTAATTTTACAAACCGCCTTTTTAGAAATCCGCCTGTCTTTTATCAAGATTTTGGCACTGTCCATGAGGTCGTTTTAACCGCATAAGCGGTATATACCGCAAGTGCGCACTAAAAAAGGGACACAGATAACTATATCCATATCCCTTCAAAATTATTACAAATTTGTTAAAAAAAGTTACAATTCTTAATTACAACACGTTATAAATCCATTTTCTACCTGACCCCTGTCCGGCGCTGGCGGACTGCTTCAAATGTAAGAATCGTACAGGCTACTGCTGCATTAAAAGACTCGACCTGCCCCTGCATCGGAATCCTTACAAGTACATCTGCCGCATCAGACGAAGCTTTTGTCAATCCGTTGGCTTCGTTTCCTATCAGAAATGCACTGGAGCCGGTATAATCCGGATGTGTGTATTCACAGTTTCCATCCAGATGCGCCGCATAGAGCCGCACACCTGCCTGCTTTAAATCCGCAAGCTGCTGTGTAAAATCTTTTGCATAAAAGAACGGAACCCTATAGACAGAACCCATTGTGGAGCGGATAGTCTTTGGATTGTAAATATCCACGGTGTTCGGACTTAAAATCACGCCGGTCACGCCCGCACCCTCTGCCATTCGCACAATCGTTCCCAGATTTCCGGGGTCCTGTAAATTTTCAACAAGCAGAAGCAGCGGTTTATCTTTCATCATATCCTGCACCGTATATTGTGCCATTTTTACAATGGCAAGCGCCCCCTGCGGTGTCTTGGTATCTGACATCTGCGCGAAAACGATATCGCTGACAAGTTCTGTCTGTTCTTTTGCAAATTTGTTTAAAAACGATACATTTGCCGCTGCAAAGCTTTCCGAAAAATAGACTTTCACCAGTCTGTCCTGTGGTACTTCCGACACCATTTTCATGCCTTCGACCACAAACTGCTTCGTTTCTTTTCTGGTTTTCGCCTTTTTTTGCAGGGAAACGACTGTTTTTACCTGACTGCTGCTTGTACTTGTAATCATAATTTTTTGTATCCTTATCTGTTATTTTGAAAGCAATGCGCTGATATTAAACTCGTATTCGTCAATATCCTTTGTCATTGCCAGTGCTTCATCGATGTCAAAATCGACAAATTTACCGTCTTTATACGCTACCAGACGGTTACTCTTGCCTTCGCAGAGCAGATCCACCGCATATGCCCCCATTACAGAAGCATAGACTCTGTCCTTGCAGGTCGGTGAACCACCTCGCTGCATGTAGCCTAAAATGGTTGCTCTTGTTTCAATGCCTGTGGCTGCCTCGATTCTTCTTGCCATGCCGGTAGAATGTCCGATACCTTCTGCATTAATAATCAGATGATGCTTCTTTCCGCGCTTTCTTGCTTCTATAATATGGTTAATTAATGCCTGTTCGTCATTGTCATAACGCTCCGGCAGTAAAATGTCTTCCGCACCATTTGCAATGCCACACCACAACGCGATATAACCTGCATTTCTGCCCATAACCTCGATAATACTGCAACGCTCATGGGAAGTCGATGTATCACGGATTTTGTCGATGGCTTCCATTGCCGTATTGATTGCCGTATCAAAACCAATTGTATAATCGGTACAGGCAATATCTAAATCAATTGTTCCCGGAAGTCCGATGGTGTTGACTCCGGCTTCCGCAAGCTTTTGTGCACCTCGGAATGAACCATCGCCGCCGATAACGACAATACCGTCAATCCCGTGCTTTTTGCAGACTTCTGCACCTTTTTTCTGACCTTCCGGTGTCATAAATTCCATACATCTTGCCGTGTAAAGAATTGTACCGCCACGCTGGATGATATCGGCAACACTGCGCTTATCCATATCAATAATTTCTTCATTAATTAATCCATTGTATCCCTTCTGGATTCCTTTTACCTTCAGCCCCTTGTTAATTGCCGTTCTTACAACTGCTCTGATTGCCGCATTCATTCCCGGTGCATCACCGCCACTTGTCAAAATACCAATTGTTTTTATCTGTTTTGCCATAAGAACTTCCCCTTCCTTTCTCAATCATCTGTTATATTCCTGCTGTTTTCTATTGTATCTCATAAAAATGTGCATTTCAATATGAATATTCTATGATTTCTGTCAATTTTCCATATAATTTCTAGGTTGTTTCGACATTTTTTTTACCGAACACTTCCCGGAGCTGTGCAACCAGCCCGGCTTCTACTTTGACATTCATGGACGGCGGGAGCTGTTTTTTTAGCTTTTCCTCGGCACAGTAAATGATGACACTATCGTGTCCGTCTGACGGTGCGAGTATCTTTGTCAGTTCCTCCTGCTTTTCCTGATATTCTGCCATATTGGCAAAACGAATCCAGAGCTTCTGCGGCACACTGTCAAAGCTGACAATTTTTTCACAAATAAGTTTTCCATTCTCATCGGCATTGGCACTGACACGTCCAGTTACAAATACTTTATCGCTTGTATCAATGACACTGCGGTAGGTGTTAAAGCTCTGTGGAAAAACAAGTACTTCCACCGTGCCTACAAGGTCTTCAATCGTAAGAAATGCCATGAGCTGTCCGTTTTTGGTCGTTTTTACGGTTTTATCCATAATCATGCCGCCGATTGTAACCCGCGTATTGTCTTTTGCCTTTAATTCGCCGGTTTCCTCGTCCAGTTCAAAATCGGTCGTCATCGCAGAAATGTGCCGTTTCCACATCGCCGCGTATTCATCCAGCGGGTGTCCGCTGACGTAAACGCCCAGAATCTCCTTTTCAAATGCGAGCAGTTCTTCTTTATAATATTCCGCTACGTCCGGCATCTGCACTTCATAAGCCGTCTTTTCTTCCTCAGATACAAAATCAAACAGTGACATCTGACCGGATATGGCATCTTTACTCTGTTTTACGGCATTATCCAGCAATTGCGCATAAACAAACATCATCTGTCTGCGGTTATTGCCAAAGGTGTCAAATGCCCCCGATTTTATGAGATTTTCAATGGTACGCTTATTTAATTCGGAAAACATCCTCGTGATAAAGTCCTGCATGGTCGTAAACGGTGTGTTTTTCCGTTCTTTAATAATGGCTGCAATTGTCGGTCTGCCAAGACTTTTGATTGCAGACAGACCAAATCGGATTGCACCGTTTTCAACGGAAAATCCACGCTCGGACTCATTCACATCGGGCGGTAACAGCCGGATATTCATCTGACGGCAGGCATAAATGTAACCTGCCACTTTTGCCGTATTATCGACTACGGAAGTCATCAGCGCCGCCATAAATTCTACCGGATAATGCGTCTTTAAATAAGCTGTCTGAAAGGATACCACCGCATAGCACGCCGCATGGGATTTGTTAAAGGCGTATTTTGCAAAATCAATCATTTCATCATAAATTTTGCCGGCGATCTTTTCATCAATGCCGTTGTTGACACAGCCCGGCACATTTTCATCAGGATTGCCGTAAATAAAATTTTTCCGCTCTTTTTCCATAACGGAAGCTTTCTTTTTTGACATGGCACGGCGCACTAAATCGCTTCGTCCCCAGGAGTAGCCTGCAAGGTCACGTACAATCTGCATAACCTGTTCCTGATACACGATACAGCCGTAAGTCGGCTTTAATATTGCCTCTAACTGCGGACAGTCATATGTAACCGCATCCGGACTGTTCTTTCCTTTTATATACTGCGGAATAAAGTCCATCGGACCCGGCCGGTACAGTGAAATTCCGGCAATTAAATCTTCGATATTCTGCGGTTTTAATTCCTTCATGAACGACTTCATCCCCGCACTTTCAAGCTGGAAAATGCCGTCACATTTTCCCGTACCGATTAAATCGTAAACCGCCTTATCGCTGTAATCAATCGCTTCAATCGAAAATTCCGGTGTGTGCTTGCGAATAAGCTCCTCCGCATCATGGATTACCGTAAGGGTACGCAGTCCCAGAAAATCCATCTTGAGCAGTCCCAGTTCTTCCAGTGTTGTCATAACAAACTGGGCAACCACCGAACCATCCGAGCCGACTGACAGCGGTACATATTCATCAACCGCTTTCTGACTGATTAAAACGCCCGCCGCGTGCATGGAGGCATGGCGCGGCAGTCCTTCCAGACGTTTACTCTTATCAATTAAATCGCGCACCTGTTCATCGGACTCATAAGCCGCCCGCAAATCCGGATTCATTTTTAACGCTTTATCAATCGTAATTCCAATTTCGCGTGGCACCATTTTAGCAATGGAATCTACCATGGCATACGGCAGGTCCAGTACACGGCCTACATCCTTGATAACGGCACGCGCTGCCATCGTACCGAATGTAACAATCTGCACCACACGGTCTTTTCCGTATTTATCCACAACATAATCAATGACCTCCTGCCGTCTTTCATAACAGAAATCAACATCGATATCGGGCATGGACACACGTTCCGGATTTAAAAAACGTTCAAAAATCAGACTATATTTTATCGGGTCAATATCAGTAATGCCAAGACAGTATGAAACGACACTGCCCGCCGCCGAACCTCGTCCCGGACCTACCGGGATTCCGTTGACACGCGAATAATTGATGTAATCCCATACAATCAGGAAATAATCGACATATCCCATGGTCTGAATAACCGAAAGTTCATATTCCAGACGTTCTTTGATGTTGTAAATCCCCTGTGTGCTGTCAATCTCCCCGTCTGCGTTCATATCCGGGTAACGCTTTGCCAGTCCTTCATAGCATAAATGATTCAGATACGACCATGAATCATATCCTTCCGGCACTTCGTACTTTGGCACTTTTGTCACACCGAACTCAATTTCCACATTACAGCGCTGTGCAATCTTGTACGTATTTTCAATTGCCTGCGGTGCATACGAAAACAGCTCTGCCATTTCTTCCGGCGACTTGCAGTAATACTGCCCGCCCTCGTATCTCATTCTGTTCTCGTCCGTTACCAGCTTACCAGTCTGGATACAGAGTAAAATGTCGTGTGCATCCGCATCTTCTGCATACGTATAGTGAATATCGTTTGTCGCAACCAGTTCAATATTTAATTCTTCCGACATGCGGACTAACTGCTGATTGACATACTGCTGTGTGGAAATGCCGTGATCCTGCAATTCCAAAAAGAAATTGCCTTTTCCGAAAATGTTCTCATAGCGTTTTGCCGCTTCCATTCCCATCTCATACATACCACGCGCAAGATAGCGCTGCACCTCCCCTGCAAGGCACGCACTTAATGCAATAATGCCCTCGTGATACTCGGTCAGCACTTCATAGTCTACACGCGGCTTATAATAAAATCCTTCTGTAAAACCCCTTGAAACAATTTTCATCAGATTCTGATAACCGGTATTATTTTCCGCAAGCAGTACCAGATGATAATAGCGGTCTTCAGATTCGCCCGGTGTCTTTTCAAATCTCGAACCTGGCGCTACGTAAACTTCACAACCAAGAATCGGCTTAATACCGGCTTCCTTCGCCGCTTTATAAAAATCAATGACACCATACATGACACCGTGGTCCGTAATCGCAAGGCTGTCCATTCCCAGCTCTTTTGCTCTCTTTGTAATCTCTCCGATTTTACTCGAACCATCCAGCAGTGAATATTCTGTATGGACATGTAAATGTGTAAAATTCATACTAATCCCCATTCCGCAGGCGATTTCTCTTCTGCCATCAAGGCAGCCTGCTCCAGCTTTTGTAATTTATTGTAGCATAAATCAAATAAAATGAGAACTTAAAAACTATAACACAGACTGACAATCTGCCATAAAGCACTGCCGCCTGTATTTATTTTCTATAAATACAGGCGGCAGTGGAACCTTCCAGCTTATTCAACGCAGCTGTTAAATCCAGCTGTTAAAAATATACAATAGAAAAACCACAATCGGATTGCTGTTATATATGGCAAGCGTGACAGGATTCACTTCTATTTGACCATAGAGCCAGCTTCCTAATCCGGTTGTGCTGATTAAGGATACAAAATATAAAATAATACAGACAGCCATAACACCCTGCACCAGACCGAGTAAAAGTCCCAGAATTCTATTGACACCACCCAGTATCGGAATATGGTTGGCAACAATAAACATACGTTTTACAATTCCCAACAGAATGCTTAATACCAGCACCGTCAAAAAGTATGAAATACCTGTCAATATAAACTGCGTAATATATTCTGCAGCATACTGCGCAATGCCGCTCTCCTGCACAATTTTATTACCTGCCTGTGCCATGTTGTTCTCCAACTGCTCAACCATCTGCTTTGGCAGATAAATCCCCTGATTCTGCAGTACTCCTGCCGTATCTTCTCCGGTATGATCCAGCTGCTCATCTACAGACTGGCTCAAACGGTCATTGATAGTTTTTTCACAGGATTGTTCAATCGAATGATAAATTCCTGTGTGATTTACCATAAAATCTTTGACTCTGGGTGCAAGACCATTCGCCGCAATCAAAATGACAACCCATGCTGCAATGGAATAAAGCACCATAAGAACACCTCTTTGGTATCCACGTACCATATTAAAAAGTACAATTCCAAAAAGTACAAGCACTACTAATGACATTCTTTTCTTTCCTTCCCTAAATATAAATTGATATTATCCCATTTCTTTTACCCTGTCAATCTTTATTTCAAAACGTGCGCTGTCAAGCGTACTGTTAGAAAATCCCCATCAGCAGCTTATTTACTGCTAATGGGGATTTCATATCTGAAACTTTTATGATTTATTGCTCTGTGTTCCGTTCTTCCTCTTTTTCTGTATTCTGTGCCGGAACATCTTTATCCGTCTGCTCTGGTGATGGCTGTTGTGCTTCCGTCTGCTGCGGGTGTTCCCACGGCGCAGGCGGTGCCTGATTGACCGTTGAGGAATAGCTTCCGTCTTCATTAAAAGATACGCTTTCTGCAACCTTTTCTGAAATCGTCATATGGCTTGTATCTACCGGTTCAGGAATTCCTTTGACCTTACGGTAAATTTCCATAAACTGCTTTCCGGTAATTGTTTCTTTCTCATACAGATATTTTGCAATCTCGTCTAATACATCGCGGTTTTCGGATAAAAGCTTCTTCGCTTCCGCAAAGCACTCTTTTAACAGTTCTTTAACTTCATCATCAATCATTGCCGCTGTCTCATCGGAACAGTTCAGTCTTGCACTACCGTCCAAATATTTGCTTTCAACGGTTTCCAGACTCATCAGCCCGAATTTTTCCGACATACCGTACTGGGTAATCATGGCTCTGGCAATCTGTGTTGCCTTTTCGATATCGTTTGACGCACCGGTTGTTACCGTATCAAAAACAACTTCTTCTGCGGCACGTCCGCCAAGCAGTGTTACCAGTCTTGTCATCAGTTCGTCCTTTGTCATCAGGTACTTTTCTTCTTCAGGCACCTGCATAACGTAGCCGAGAGAACCCATTGTACGCGGTACAATTGTAATCTTCTGCACCGGCTCGGCATTTTTCTTTAATGCCGTAATCAGCGCATGACCGACTTCATGATATGCAACCGTGCGTTTTTCTTCCTTGCTTAAAATGCGGTCTTTCTTTTCCTTACCGGCAATAACCACTTCCACGGCTTCAAATAAATCCTTCTGGGATACCACTTTTCTGCCGTCCTTGACTGCCGCAATCGCCGCTTCGTTAATCATATTGGCAAGATCCGAACCAACCGCACCACTCGTTGCAAGTCCGATTGCTTCTAAATCAACGGTATCATCCATTAATACATCTTTGGAGTGAACCTTTAAGGTATCAATTCTGCCCTTTAAATCCGGCTTATCGACAATAATTCTTCTGTCAAAACGTCCCGGTCTTAACAGCGCTTTATCAAGCACTTCCGGCCTGTTCGTTGCGGCAAGGATAAATAAGCCCTTAGAAGAATCAAAACCGTCCATTTCTGCAAGCAGCTGGTTTAATGTCTGCTCACGTTCATCATTGCCGCCGCCATAGCGGGAATCTCTGCTTTTACCGATGGCATCAATTTCATCGATGAAAATGATACACGGTGCCTGCTTCTGTGCTTCCTTAAATAAGTCACGCACACGTGATGCACCGACGCCGACAAACATTTCCACAAAATCAGAACCTGCCAGCGAGAAAAACGGTACATTGGCTTCACCGGCTACCGCCTTTGCAAGCAGGGTTTTACCGGTTCCCGGAGGTCCTACAAGCAGTGCGCCCTTCGGCAGTTTTGCACCGATACTTGCGTATTTATCCGGATTGTGCAGGAAATCGACGATTTCTGTCAGAGACTCTTTGGCTTCATCCTGTCCCGCTACATCTTTAAATGTCACGCCGGTCTGCTTCTGTACATAGACCTTGGCTGTATTCTTGCCGACACCCATGCCGCCCATCATACCGCCGCCTTTAGACAGTCTTCTGTATACAAATGTAAACATCAGATAGATAAACAGAATCGGCAGTACATAAACCAGCAGGAAATCAATAATAGACGAACTCTGATCCGGAATATATCCTGAATACGTCACACCTTTATCGTCTAATTTATCTGTAATATCCTTATCTTTAATATAACCGGTATAATACGTATAGGAAAATCCGTTACTGTCTTTTTGTGAATCCGATGGCTGGATTAAGATTCTGTCCGAGTCAAACTTGACTTCTGAAACCTTATCCTCATCTATCATCTGCAAAAATTCGGAATACGTAATTTCTTTATACGTTGCATCTTTTATCATACTGTTTAACATCGTAATCGCAATAAATGTAATTACGCCTGCAATCAGTATAATAATGATAGTATTCATATTTTTCGGCTTTTTGTCATTTTTGTTGCCGTTATTGGGGTTATTTCTGTTGTTATTATCCATAAATTCCTCCGCCGGACCGTCATTATTTTGTAAAGGGCAGTACACTGTACCCATTTATTTCTTATTATAAATACAATATCACGATAAATCAATAAAAAATCAGTAAAATTCCTTACTATTATTGTTAGCATTTGTATGAAGTATTCATAATCTTTTTAGATTCTTGTTGGCGTTTTTGCTGTGGTCTGCTATGATTAAACCAGTAACAAGATGTCTGTATTGCATAAGTGTACCGCATAAAATAATCCGCAGACATCATAACCGCAGGCTTTGATTGAGAAATGGGAACAGATAAAATGACACAATTTTTAATTTCAATTATGGATATAACACCGCTGTCGGACAGCCTTTCAGGCGACAAGGCACTGTATGACAAGGCTTTTAAACTTGTACCCGGATACCGCCAGCAAAAAATCTGTAATTTAAAAAATGATGCTGCAAAATGCCGCTGCCTTGCCGCCGGACTTCTGCTCAATTACACAACGCGCACATTTATATCCGGCTCTGTTACAGGCTCTTTGGCAGACAATACACCGCTTGCCAAAAAACTTTCATTTCCGGTCACTGTTTCAGATGCTGCCAGCACCTATATGCAGGAATACGACTATGAAACCGCCTGCGGCGCAAACGGAAAACCTTACTTTAAAGGCCATGCAGATCTGTATTTTAACCTTTCCCACTCCGGGAATTTTGCAGTGTGTATCGTTGCCGGTATGCCCTGCGGTATCGACATTGAGGGAAACCGCCCGTTTAAGCCGTCCGTTGCAAAAAGATTTTTTTCAGAAACGGAATATCACTGGATTTATGATACAGAAAATGTATCTGTACAGGCGGAACGTTTTTTCCGTCTCTGGACTTTAAAGGAAGCCTATGCCAAAGCCACCGGAAACGGGATTGCAGCAGAAATTTACGCAGCGTCCTATGTCCCGGATACGGACAACGACGGTCTGTGCTTTGCAGATTCTGAAACTGCCGCGCATTTTCAAATAAAAGAAGCAGAATACGACGGACTGCGGATTGCCGCGGTACTGTCGGATTCTGCTTTCTGATATATTCCTTAATTTTATTCTGTTTGTAATGCGCTTGTGCAATTCCTATAATTGTAGTATGATTTACGTGAATACAAATATGGAGGATATGTATGTATTTTGACAGACTTGAAAAAAATCTGATTGATATTATTAAAGAAGAACAGGCAAAACTGGGTTTTCGCAAAGAAGCCATCCGCCTGTACTATCCACTCAGTTCCCTGAATCATTTTTTTGAAGCAGAGGATTCTGAAGCCGAAATGCTTGCAAGGCTTTCTGGATTTCCGGCTTCTCTTACGAAAAAGCTGGGAAATGTCACGGTTACGGCTAAAAAAGACCGCTTCTGCTTTCATATTC